>ENA-UPTA01000524-UPTA01000524.1-activated-sludge-metagenome-genome-assembly--contig:-NODE-524-length-44783-cov-7.684269_pt1 | contig 44783 bp, 29 predicted proteins | sample MGYA00238184_ERZ773361 | MGnify/ENA primary metagenome ERZ773361 (study PRJEB29100, sample SAMN05720205) | activated sludge metagenome | isolation source: anaerobic digester from wastewater... | reverse complement strand
GTGCATAAATCGGTATCGGTGTTCACCAGCACATCGGCAGGGCAGTTAATCACCGGCAATTGATTATCGGTAACAGTAACTGTCTGCTCACATGTTTCGGTGTTTCCATTCACATCTTCCACTGTCCAGGTAATAGTGTGTACACCCACGCTATATGGTTCCACCGCATCGTTTGTAACCGAAAGTATGTCGCAGTTGTCGGAAGTGTTTGGAGTACCCAAATCAACGCCGCTTGCGGTGCATAAATCGGTATCGGTGTTCACCAGTACATCGGCAGGACAGTTAATCACCGGCAATTGATTATCGGTAACAGTAACTGTCTGCTCACAGGTAGCCGAATTGTTGCTGTCGTCGGTAATTGTCCATGTGATTGTATGTGTGCCCACTGCATAAGGTTCTACAGCGTCGTTGCTAACTGTAAAGTTGCAGTTATCGCTTGCTGTTGGTGTTCCCAAAGCCACACCGCTTGCCGTACACAAATCGGCGTCGGTGTTCACCGAAACATTGGCAGGGCAAACAATGGTTGGAAGCTGGTTATCGGTTACAGTAACAGTCTGCTGACAGGTATTGAAGTTTCCGTTTACATCTTCCACAGTCCAGGTAATTGTAGTTATTCCCACAGGGTAAGGTTCTACAGCATCGTTGAACGAAGTAAGTACACTGCAATTATCGCTTGTGGTTGGATCACCCAGAACAACACCGCTGGCAGTGCAAAGGTCTGTGTCGGTATTTACCGATACATTCGCAGGGCAGGTAATTTCAGGCAATTGATTGTCGGTAACTGTAACGGTCTGTTCGCAGGTAGCCGAATTGTTGCTGTCGTCGGTAACTGTCCATGTGATTGTATGTGTACCAACTGCATAAGGTTCTACAGCGTCGTTGCTAATTGTGAAGTTGCAGTTATCGCTTGCTGTTGGTGTTCCCAAAGCCACTCCGCTGGCCGTGCATAAGTCGGTATCGGTGTTCACCGAAACAGCAGCAGGGCAGGTGATGGTTGGAAGCTCATTATCGACAACTATAATATCTTGTGTGCACGAGTTTGAATTTCCATTGACATCTTCAACCGTCCACAACACATGTGTTGTACCTTGATTCAGCACAACTCCTGCCAATGAACCGGAACCGGTTCCCTCGGTAGCACCGCTTAATGTGTAATTAAACGATGCAATGGAGCAATTGTCGGAAACAACGGGTGTTATAGAATTATATTTGACTTGCACCTCTGCATAATAACCCGATAAATCAGCACTTGGAAAAAGACCCCAATTATCAAAGTCGACAGGTACACGAAAACTATTGGTGCCACCAACTATGTAATTATCAGGATTTAAACTTAAGCTAACAATATTCGAGCTGGTAGGGGCACTACACGTGCACCAATGGGGTGTTTGAGCAAAAGTTGTTTCACTATTCCCATTGAGTTGTGTAGTATGTATTGCTCCCCCTGTTTTACATTCAATTCCAACATTGAATTTCAGCTCGATTTCTGTAACAGCGCTTTCCGGATAGATATCAGTCCAGTTAAAACCACCCAATGCGCTATATGTATGATAAGATCCATTTCCACAACTATATGGCAAAACTAAATCAGCCGCAGAAATATAATAGGTTTCAGTAAAAGTTGCTGAACTTAAATTAACAGTATATGTGCAATTTCCCGGATCGGTTTCGAAGTTAAAATCAGAACCGCATGCAATATTGGGTGCTTCATTATCGGTTACGGTAACATCAAAATTACAGCTGGCCGTATTGCCTGCTTCATCGGTAACTTCAAAGCTATTTGTTGTAGTCCCTATAGGAAAAGTTGAATCTGTCGGTAATCCGGATATTTGAACAATAGATCCATTAAATTCCACCATATGCTGTAAGACCCATGAATTGGGAAGGTCATTCCAATAGCCCCCAGCATTCATTTGTATATAATCCTCGCCTCCCGAATTATTGGGTTCGCCAGGATTCCAGTTTGTATAATTAAATGATGTTCCGTCAAGCCATTCCCATCCCCCGGCTGGCTCAGAATATAGTGAGCTTGAGTGATTCTGAAAACCTCCCATCCAAAAATTTCCAAAGCTTGAAAGAAAAGCATTTTCAGCAGCATCATTAACATATACAAGATGGCCACCTATAGCTTGAGCAGCTGCGTTGGCAGTGTTAAAATCGGAAGCAGTTGTTGAGATAAAATATGTATGATTGCCATGAGTTCCTATATAGGTGTATCCGGGATATGATGTTTGTGGCATTGCCGAGCAATTATCGGTAATAGTTACATTGTAGTTCACTATTGCTCCGCAAACACCGGCATCATTGTTTACACTGATATTCCCGGGGCAGGTGACATCCGGCGGTGTATTATCGCCCAAGATAAGGTCAGTGCCATTGTCGCTACCATAGGTTGCAGGGTTGGAACTAATTACCCTGATGCGATATTGTGTACCATAAGTTACAATAGGTATGTTGGCCGCAATGGTCCCCGAAGTAGTTGCCGTTAAGCTGCCTATATTGACCGGACTGCTGAAACTGCCTGTGGCATCTGACAACTGTGCTGTAAATACATTACCTGCATTATAGGTTCCGGCTGTGAAACCAACACTAATGCTTTGCGGGGTACATGAGCCGGTTAAGGAAACAGGACTTGTTGTTAAATTTGTATATACTTCGAGAATGCGGTTATTGTCGCCAATATATAAACTATAACTTCCCGGAACAGCCGAAGAGGGGCCGAATTCCATATCAGCGTATTCATAATTAGTTAATCCTGACACAAAAGTATCTTGTGCTCCGGTACTTAAATTTACACGTATTATGTTACTGCCTACTTTGATGTATGCATACTGCCCATCCGGATCAACGGCAAAATTCCAACCAGCCTGGATTCCTATGGGTGCAGAAACGCCAGAACCATCCATGTAAATTTCACGGATGGGTGAACCATCGGATATGTAATACATCTTATTGGTTTTGCTACAATATTCAAGATCTTCGTAATTTCCGACTACTCCAATGTTGTATGTACCTTCCAATGCCCATGTTGTCAAATTAATTTTATAGTATAAATCTCCAGAGTTACCTGTTGTTGTGTAGAAATAATTGCCGACCACTGCCGACCCGGTTTCGTTGCTGCAGGCATAATTCAGAGGGTAAGTGTTTGCAAATGTGTTTACATTAAATGTTACCAATTGTGCGGGACTGGGCAATGATGCTAAAATCAAGCCATTGTAATACTCAATGTCGCTTGCACCAAAAGGGTGCCAGTTAGATCCTGTCCAATCGGAACCCAATGTTGACAGGCTGGCTGATAAATTGTATTTATACATAGGAGCGTCAGTTTGCCCTTTTGTAAAATATATATCCCCAGTTGTCTGGTCTATTGCGATTTCAGTAACGAGTCCCAAGGAGTTTGTCGCAAAGGTCCTTATGGCATATCGGTTGTCGTTAACGGTTTGTAGGTTACTTTGATAATCAGTAATGGCAATACTTTTGGCTTCTTTTGCTGAACCGGAGTTCACTTCGAGTACCCAGTCGCCATCTTTACCTGTGATGTTATCGGATGCATACACAGTGGTGTTAGTATATAGAGCCAGATTCTTTATTAGCTCCATACCTTTGTGGCCTTGTCCGGTGTTGCATGCAAAAATCTGTATAATTGCATTTTCGCTTGTGTGAATTTTTAAATTATAAAAATCAGGTTCGTAGTCTTTTATATTATATGCGTTTATCTGGGCATTGCCCAAATTAAAAGAGCCTTCCGAGCCATGCGTGAAAATGATTATCTCGCCAAGCTTTGCATCGTATCGATTATTTATTGATTTTCGAATAATACTTTCGGGCGACTCGGTACTATTAAAATACTGCAATTCGTATTCATCGGTAAATACGCTTAACAGCTTTTCGGGTTGCGGAATGTCGCTTGAAATTAAAATGATTTTTCTGGCCGGTGAAGCTATACCGGCAGTGTTGCCAGCTTGCAACAATAAGCTGGAAAAAACAATCATCAGTAAAAACAGGTAGATTTTTTTCATGGTATTGAGTTTTAATGACACAGTATAAACGATTTAGAAAATCAAAGAAGAAAGGAGTTAATTGTTACAAATATACAATTAATATATTAAAATTAATATAATTCTATTAAAATATTTGCTAATATTTTTTATTAAAAAAATTTTGCAGTTGCAAGTAATTATATAGATGCATTTTAGGTTTATTCGAAATTAGCGGTATCATTTTCTTAGTCCCCTCCTGTGATTTTGACATTCTTTGTTAAAATAGTAAACTTCATAGGTGTAATTTAAAATATTGCTTGTACCTTTGCACGCCCTTTTTAAATGGGTAATGATGATAAAATGCAGAATATCAGAAACATAGCAATTATTGCACATGTCGATCACGGAAAAACCACGCTGGTCGACAGAATTCTTCATCAGGTTAAGCTGTTCAGAGATAATCAATACACACGCGACCTGATTCTCGATTCTTCCGACCTTGAGAGAGAAAGGGGAATAACCATACTTTCGAAAAATGTTTCGGTACGATACAAAGATGTTAAAATTAACATTATTGATACTCCCGGGCACTCTGATTTTGGAGGGGAAGTAGAACGGGTTCTGAATATGGCCGATGGCGTGCTCCTGCTGGTGGACGCTTTTGAAGGACCCATGCCGCAAACAAGGTTCGTCCTGCAGAAAGCTCTTGAACTGAAGCTCAAACCCATTGTTGTGATAAATAAGGTTGATAAACCCAATTGCCATCCCGACGTGGTTCAGGAGCAGGTTTTCGAATTGATGTGCAGCCTTGATGCCGAAGATTTTCAGCTTGATTTTCCAACGGTTTTTGGCTCATCGAAGCAAGGATGGATGGGGCCGGACTGGAATACGCCCACCGGAGATGTTGCTTACCTGCTCGATGTGATAATTGACAACATTCCTGCACCAGTTGCAAACGAAGGCCCTCTTCAGATGCAGATATCTTCGCTCGATTATTCGTCGTACCTTGGCCGGATTGCTGTTGGCAGGGTTAACCGCGGCAGTATTCAAATGGGGCAGCAGGTGGTTGTGATGTCGCGCGACGGACAAAATCTGGTATCGGTGGTAAAAGAGCTCTATCGTTTCGAGGGCTTGGGAAAAGAGAAAGTAAAAACCCCGATAAAAGCAGGTGAAATATGTGCTGTAATGGGTCTCGAAAATTTCGATATCGGCGATACGATTGCCGACATCGAAAACCCGGAAGCACTCGAAAGGATTCATGTGGATGAACCCACTATGAGCATGTTGTTTACAATCAACAATTCTCCGTTTTTTGGAAAAGAAGGTATTTATGTTACATCTCGGCATCTGAGAGAACGCCTGTATCGTGAAACCGAGAAAAATCTGGCACTCAGGATTGAAGAAACCGACTCACCAGACCGGCTTACCGTTTACGGTAGGGGTATATTGCATTTATCAATATTGGTGGAAACCATGCGGCGCGAAGGGTATGAATTTCAACTGGGTCAACCGCAGGTAATAATAAAGGATATTCAGGGTAAAAAACACGAACCTATAGAACTGCTTACCGTGGTTGTTCCCGAAGAATTTTCAGGCAAGGTTATCGAGATTGCAAGTAAACGAAAAGGAGAACTGCTGAATATAGTCCCCAAAAACGATCGTATTTCTATTGAATTTAAAATTCCGGTGCGTGGTATGATAGGTCTTACAAACCCTGTACTGACTGCCACTGAAGGAGAAGCAGTAATTGCTCACCGTTTTTTGGGTTTCGAACCCTGGAAAGGTGAACTGCTCAACAAACGCAACGGAGTTCTCGTTGCCATCGAAACAGGAGCGGTTATACCGTATTCTCTTAATAAACTTCAGGACCGGGGCAAGTTTTTTGTGGATCCTGGTGTGGATATCTATGCAGGACAAATAGTGGGTGAAAACACCCGTTTCGACGATATGGGTGTCAACCTGACCCATACAAAAAAACTTACCAATGTGAGGGCCTCAGGGTCCGATGCTAAAATGATGATAGCTCCTGCCGTAAAGTTTTCACTCGAAGAGAATATGGAATACATACAGACTGATGAATATATAGAAGTTACTCCGAAATCGGTTAGGTTGAGAAAAATCCTCCTGAATGAAACCGACCGCAAAAGGAATAAATTGGCTCAGGAATCCTAATCGAATAGGCTTTCGATATCGGAGAATAGTATTTTTGCAAAGTATATTTTTGCCTTCCCTTCGTGACTGGAATAATAGGCTACATACAAGTAGTCTTTATAAATGATCATGCCCGGATAGCTGGTGTCGCCATCGCTTGGCAGCTCTACTACTTTTCTTATTTCTCCCATATCGCTTGCTATAAAGATACCTGTTCGGTAGTCTTCGTTGACCTTGCCCATTTGTTCTCCTACTTCTTTGCTTTTAAATAGCCGGCTTCCGATGAGTATTTTATTGTTCGACAAAACCAAAAAGTTCGGACCACCCAATTTTATGCTCATATCATACCATTCCCATTCGGTAAAGGGTGGATAACTCATTCCGAGTATTCCCGGGCCACCCGATTCCCTGCGAACAATTACAATCATCCTTCCGTCGGGAGCGAAACGGATACGTGCTTCGTTTGGTCTTGGGCCTAAATCCCAGCTGGTTATGGGAGAATAATGCAATCCATCGTTGGTCTTCATCAGGTAAACATTCCATTTTCCTCCTTTGCCTTTTATCTGGTACAGGTTTGCATATCCAACGGTATCATACCAAGTAATACTCCATACCCAATCGAAATGGGTCTTAATGGCGGGGTCAATCTCCACGGGACGAGGTGGAGTGAAATGCACACCATCGCTTGAATAGGAAACATGGGTTAAACGGCTGATCAACCTCCCGTTTTTGTATTCGGAGCACCCAAAATACATCATCAGCCTTCCGTCGGGAAGAATGACGAATTTACCATCGCGCATATCGTATTTGGGAATTTCGAAACTTATAACGGTTTCCCATTTGTCTCCTTTTTTCGAACGGATGACTCTGATTTTACCATACAGATTATTTTCTCTGGGTTCATGTGTATCGGCTTCACGAATAGCACAGTAGAAATACTTCTTGTAGCGGATAAGGTCCGGAAAAGCATTATGGTCGGCGCTATCACTAATCATGCGTATTTCCATATCAATGCCTCCAGAAGTGTAATGTTGAGCATTTGCCAAATTATAACAAGCAAGGCTTATCCAAAGCATTAATAATATTCCTCTCATAGGAATTAATTATAAATCATTGTAAACAAAGTTAATAAAACATTCCGAAATCAAATCCACACATTATAATTCAAGTAAAACCGATATAAAACTGCATTTTGAAGAATTTATTGAAAAATCTTTGTCTATTCATTCTGTTATTTCTATTTTCGTAACCTTATTATAATTTGTACTAATAGCTAACAAAAGTAATTTTACCGACATGGACAACCAAGACTATCTGAACCACGATTTGCTGCCGAAAGGGAGTGAATTGCAGGGTAATCCGGAGGACTCTTCACTGGAAAACATTGCTGCCGAAGAAGTTGAATCGAAACAAAGCAATGAAGAAACTATTGAACCCGAGAACAAAACCATGGTAGATAACGAAAATCAGCCTCAACCGGAGAAAACTGAAATCATTGATTCTGTAAATGAGGCTCAATTTGAACCCCTGCCTGAATTTGATGCCGACTTATCGGAAAATCAACTCGATGAGAATGATTCCGAATTAATGAAAGCAGAGCCTGAAGAGATTGATTATTCGGCATATACGAAGCAGGAATTATTGCATTTGTTGAAGCAGCTTATCTACGAAAAGCCTGTGAACGCAATAAAATTGGAAATCGACTCCATTAAAAAGGCATATTACAGATGTCGTCAGAACGAAATTGTTTTGCTGAAAAAGCAGTTTGTCGACAAGGGTGGTATTGCCGAAACATTTGAAATACCAAGAGACACCGATGAAGATTACTTCAAGGAGTTACTCAACGATTATAAAGCACGTAAATCCGTTTATAACGAGCAAATTGAAAAGGAAAAACAGGAAAACCTGGTTTTGAAAAAACAGATTATCGAAAAAATAGGTCTGCTTGCCAACCGCGATGAGTCGTTGGCCCGAACCTATGATGAGTTCAGAGATTTGCAGAAGCAATGGAAAGAAATCGGCTTGGTACCACAGGCTGATATGCAGAACATACTGAATTCGTACCAGATGCAGATTGAAAAGTTCTACGATTTTATTAAAATCGACAAAGAGCTTCGTGATCTTGATTTAAAAAAGAATCTCGACCTTAAGATTGAACTATGCAATAAGGCAGAGAGTTTGCTGATTGATCCGGATGTGGTGGAAGCCTATAAGAAGCTTCAGGAATATCACCAGCAATGGAAGGAACTGGGGCCTGTTCCGGCCGATAAAAGAGAAGAGGTCTGGGAAAGATTTCAGGTCGCAACCCGGCAAATCAATAAAAATCATCAGGATTACTTTCTGAAAATAAAGGAAGAACTCGAAAATAACCTCAGACAAAAGGAGATTGTTTGCGAACAAGCCGAAGCATTGTTGCTGGAACCTTGCGACACCATTGCTCAATGGGAAGAAATATCGAAAAAGTTTACCGAATTGCAGTCGATATGGAAAAGCATAGGAATGGTACCTCGAAAAAACAACGCTACTGTTTATGAGCGCTTTCGTGCTGCCTGCAATACTTTTTTCGAGAATAAAAAACAATTTTTCTCACAGATTCGCGACGAGCAGAACAATAATCTACAGCGCAAAATTGAGCTATGCATTCAGGCTGAATCGATTAAAGAAAGTACTGACTGGAAAAAAACAACCAACGATTTTCTATTGTTACAGAAACAATGGAAAGAAATCGGACCTGTTCCGAGAAGGCAATCTCAGGAAATCTGGCTGCGATTTCGAAAAGCATGCGACAGTTTTTTCATTACCAAGCAAAATTATTTTGCAAACATCGATAACGAATATACAACGAACCTGAATCTGAAGCAAAGCCTCATAAATGAAGTGACTTCTTTTAGCGACACGGGCAGTAACAGTGGCAATCTTGAAAAACTCAGGGAATTTCAGAACCGCTGGATTGAAATTGGGCAGGTTCCTCATAAAGAAAAAGAACGGTTGCAAAAAGATTTTCGCAATGCAATAAATGAGTTATATACGCGGTTAAATATTCAGAAACAATCTCTTGACGTTGAGGGGTTCAAACAGCGGATTCAGATACTTGTTGATACTGGAAACATCGATGGCTTGCGTAGAGAAAGGGCTAATATCATTCAGAAGCAAAAAACCCTTGATATTGAAATAACCCAGCTCGAGAACAACATGAGTTTTTTCAGCAGTAAGGCTGAAAGTTTGCTAATTGATGTGAAGCGCAAGATTGAAAAAGCGAAAGCTGAGATGGAGCAACTGGCAGAGCAAAAGAAAACTGTTGACCTTGCTGAAAGAGAGCTTCGTTCAAAAATCGAAAAGAAAGCATGATGAATATGAAATTGAGGAAAGTATTGTTAAGCGTGGGAATGGTGTTTGTTTTTTTTGCTGCGATGTCGCAAAACGGAACAATGAAAGGTTTTGTATACGATAAAGCTACCGGAGAGGCGTGCATCTTTGCCAATGTTTCGATACAGGGCACAAACCTAGGTGCCGCCACCGACGTAAATGGATATTTCTCAATAAATCAGATACCTGCAGGAAAGCATACGGTGATTTTTACTTACGTGGGTTACGATTCTGTGGCTATTGATATTGATATGGTTGCTGGAAAACTGATATCCGAAAAAGTGTATATGACAAAATCTGCCGTTTTACTTCAGGAAACTGTTATTTCAGCAGAAAGAGAAGAAAGACAGACGCAGGTACGCACCTCTATTATAAAAGTTACCCCGGCGCAAATAAAAAGGCTTCCAACGGTGGGAAGCGATCCCGACCTTGCGCAGTATCTTCAGGTGTTGCCGGGTGTTATATTTACCGGCGATCAGGGTGGTCAACTCTATATTCGGGGGGGAGCCCCAATACATAATCTTGTACTCCTCGACGGGATGACGGTATATAACCCTTTTCACTCTATCGGCTTGTTTTCGGTGTTCGATTCCGATATTATTCAAAGTACCGATGTGTATACAGGAGGATTTCCGGCCGATTATGGCGGCAGGGTGTCATCGGTTATGGATATTCGAATGCGTGAAGGAAACAAAAAACGCTTTTCAGGTGTATTTTCTGCCAGCACATTTGGTACAAAAATTTTACTTGAAGGCCCATTGAAAAAATTTAAAGAAAATGAAGGGAGTGCATCCTTTATAATTTCGGCGAAAACCTCTTTTCTTGAGCAGAGCAGTAAACTGCTGTACACCTACATCAACGAACAAGGCTTACCGTTCAATTACACCGATTTATACGGAAAGCTTGCAATAAATTCAAGGGATGGCAGCAAATTCAACCTGTTTGGTTTTAGATTCAACGACAATGTCAGTTATCAGGAGATAAGCGATTTGCACTGGAACTCCTACGGGTTGGGAGGAAACCTTGTTCTCGTGCCTACCGGAAGTTCGGTAATGATTAAAGCCAATCTCTCGTATTCGGATTACCGTATCGAAATGAGTGATATGAACAGTGCTCCCCGCTACAGCGAAATGGGAGGTTTTAATATCGGTTTCGATTTTCTGTATTTTCTTGGTAAAAATGAATTTGTTTGGGGCTTGCAAACCTTGGGATTTAAAACCGACTTCAGGTATTACAACGCAGTAAACCGCATGTTGGTTGAAAACGAAAATTCCACAGAATTTGCTGTGTATGCACGATATAAACATAATTTTGGGAACCTGATTATTGAACCTAGCATGCGCTTGCATTACTATGCAACTATGTCGGAAGTTTCACCTGAGCCCAGGCTGGGGGTAAAATATAATGTTTCCGAAACTTTCCGACTTAAATTTGCGGGTGGGCTATATTCTCAAAACCTGATTGCTGCGAACTCCGATCAAGATGTGGTTAACCTGTTTTACGGTTTCTTAACGGGAAGCAATAACATTCCTGATACTTTTAACGGGGAAGAGGTAACAAGCAGCCTTCAAAAGTCGCAGCATGTTATCGCCGGCTTTGAATACGATATAACAAATAGGCTTACTGCGAACATCGAAGGATATCTGAAGAACTTCAGCCAGATTACCAATATCAACCGGAATAAAATATATGATGATAATGCAGCAAATTACGACAAACCCGATAATCTGAAGAAAGACCTTATCATTGAAAGCGGCAGGGCGTATGGTGTTGATTTTCTATTGAAATACGACTCAAAACAAGTGTATCTCTGGTTGGTGTATTCATTGGGCTGGATTGAACGTTTCGATGGAATTATTACCTATTCACCCCATTTCGACAGACGGCACAATGTTAATTTTGTTGGAACCTTTAAGTTCGGCAACAATTTATTGTGGAACATCAGCGCCCGATGGAATTACGGATCAGGCTTTCCGTTTACACCTACCGCAGGTTATTATGAACAAATGCCATTTTATACAAACCTGAATCTGCCTTATTGGGAAACCAACGGTAATCTGGGAATTATTTACGGTGATATTAACAGCTCACGCCTTCCCGATTACCACCGTTTTGATGTTACTGTGCAGCGAACATTTCATTTTACCGAAAGGGTTAAATTGGAAGTTGTTTTAAGTTGTACTAATGTATATAACCGGCAGAATATATTTTATTTCGACCGTGTCGACCATGAAAGGGTCGATCAGTTGCCTATTATGCCAAGTCTGGGCTTAAGTCTAACATTTTAATACCATTTGCCGTGGGATCAACAAAATACATATTTGTAACAGGAGGGGTTACCTCCTCACTAGGTAAAGGAATTATCTCGGCATCTTTGGCAAAGTTGCTGCAATCGCGGGGCTATAAAGTAACCATCCAGAAACTTGACCCGTATATCAATGTTGACCCTGGTACTCTGAACCCTTATGAACACGGCGAATGCTACGTTACCGAAGACGGCGCTGAAACCGATCTTGACCTTGGGCATTACGAACGCTTTCTGAATGTTTTTACCAGTCAGGAAAACAATGTAACCACAGGTCGAATCTATCAGGATGTTATAAACAAGGAGCGCCGAGGTGATTACCTTGGCAAAACAGTGCAGATTATTCCCCATATCACCGATGAGATAAAGCGCAGAATTCAACTTTTGGGAACCAAATACAAGTTAGATTTTGTAATAACCGAAATTGGAGGAACCGTAGGTGATATAGAATCGTTGCCCTACATAGAATCGGTACGTCAATTGAAATGGGAATTGAACAACGATTGCATCGTGGTTCACTTAACTCTGGTTCCCTATCTGGCAGCCACCGGCGAACTGAAAACGAAACCGACACAGCACTCGGTGAAAACACTTCTCGAGGCAGGAGTGCAACCCGACATCATTGTCCTTCGCACTGAGCATCCTCTGAATGATGATATTAAAAGGAAAGTTGCCCTTTTTTGCAATGTAACCAAAGAATCGGTAATCGAATCGAGAAATGTGAAAACCATTTATGAGGTTCCCATCAGAATGAAAAAGGAAAAGCTGGACATTACCATTCTGAAAAAGCTCAATATGCCTGCCGGGCATGAACCCGAGCTAAAACCCTGGAACGAATTTCTTGAAAGGCTTCATCATCCAAAATCCGAAGTAAATATTGGTATTATCGGTAAATACGTCGAACTGAAAGACGCGTATAAATCCATTAATGAATCGTTGATTCACGCAGGGGCAGCAAACGAAGTGCAGGTGAATCTGTATCATATTCACAGCGAAATGATTACACCGGAAAATGTTCATGAGAAATTGTGCAACCTCAATGGAATACTGGTTGCACCGGGTTTCGGACACAGGGGAGTTGAGGGAAAAATCACTACAGTGCAATATGCCCGTACCAACAACATCGCTTTTCTTGGTATTTGCCTGGGAATGCAATGTGCGGTTGTGGAATTTGCGCGCAATGTACTTGGATGGAAAGAAGCGCATACTTCCGAAATCAATTCCGATACCAAATATCCTGTAATTGACCTGATGGAAAACCAGAAGAAAGTTACCGAAAAAGGCGGTACCATGCGATTGGGCTCCTATACGTGCAGACTTGTGAAAGAGTCTCTTGCGCAAAAAGCCTATCAAAAACAAAAAATATCGGAACGGCATCGTCACAGGTATGAGTTTAACAATCAATACATGAAAGACTTTGAAGCAGCAGGAATGAAAGCTACCGGTATCAACCCCGAAAATTCACTTGTCGAAATAGTTGAAATACCTTTGCACAAGTGGTTTATTGGTGTTCAGTTTCATCCGGAATATAAGAGCACCGTGTTAGCTCCTCATCCATTATTCGTTGAATTCGTTAAAGCAGCCAATACTAAATAAGATAAAATTAACACATGGATAGAAATACAATTTTAGGTCTGTTGGTGATAGGGTTAATTATTGTTGGATATTATTTCATCAGCAAACCCAGTAAAGCAGAGCTTGAAAAGCAGCTTCAATACCGCGACAGCATTCAACAGGCATTAAGAGCCGATTCCCTGGAAAAAGCGAAAACCCTTGAACTGAAAACGGACACTGTTGAAACCGATACGGTGGTTGTTGTTGCAGACACAATTATTTCCGATTCAGCCAAAGCTGCCGTTATATCGCAGAAATATGGCGTGTTTGCTCCTGCAGCGCAGGGCGAAAACAAAATGTTTACGGTTGAAAATCAAAAAATGATTATTAGTTTTTCACCCAAGGGAGGCAGAGTGTATTCTGTGCAACTGAAAGATTTTCTTACACACGATTCGCTTCCGGTGGTGTTGTTTTCGGGTGACACAACCTTATTTGGCCTTGAGCTGATGGCTGGTGGAACCGCTGTTTTTACCAACGACCTGTATTTCACCCCTGTTAATGCCGCTGATCATATCGATGCCAAATCGAAGGACCAGAAAATTGCGATGAGGTTATATGCTGATACCGACAAATATGTTGAGTACAATTACATTGTGCATCCCGACAGTTACATGATTGATTTCAATATCGTGTTTCACAATATGCAGAATGTACTTTCCGAAAATGTTTCTTACTCTAAGTTGCAGTGGTCGCTGATGGCACCGGCTCAGGAGAAAGGCAGAAAATGGGAACTCCAGAACACTGCAGTGTATGTGAAAATGGACGATAACGAAATTGAACACCTGAGCCTGACCAAAGAAACCGATGAGTTCTCGAGCGGCGGTAAGGTTCACTGGATTGCATTCAAACAACAGTTCTTTTCATCGGTTCTTATAGCAAAGGAGCTGGCTGATGATCCCATCGTAAAACAAAAAACATTTACCGGGGCAAATTCAAAATACCTGAAACAATTCGCAGCATCGTTTACATTTCCGGTAAAAAGAGATTCTGTTCAGATAGTTCCAATGCAATTCTATTTTGGCCCCAATAAGTTCTCGATACTGAAAAAATTTGATATTAAACTTGAAAAACTGGTTCCGCTGGGATGGGGTATTTTCGGTTGGTTTAACAGGTTTCTTATTATTCCGATTTTTACCTGGCTCGGCAGTTTCATAGGCAGTTATGGCCTAATTATTTTCCTGCTTACAATTATTATTAAACTGCTGCTATTCCCTCTTACTTACAAGTCGTATATGTCGACTGCAAAAATGAAGGTCTTAAAGCCTCAGATTGATGAATTAACGAAGAAATTCCCTAAAGGCAAAGAGATGGAGCGTCAGCAGGCAACCATGAGTTTGTACAAGCGGGCTGGTGTTAGTCCAATGGGAGGCTGCATACCCTTATTGCTTCAGTTCCCGATTTTAATAGCATTATTCAATTTTTTTCCTGCTTCTATTGAATTGAGACAACAAAGCTTTCTTTGGGCACACGATCTTTCTACATACGATTCTATAGTTACTTTTCCGTTTAATATCCCATGGTACGGCGATCATGTAAGTCTGTTTACTCTGCTAATGGCTATTTCTTTTCTGGTTTCCACTATGATGACCAATGCTACTCAGTCGGGAACACAACAGATGCCCGGAATGAAAATCATGCTTTATCTGATGCCTGTAATGATGTTGTTCTGGTTCAACGATTACGCTGCAGGACTCAGTTATTATTACCTGCTTGCAAACCTTATTACCATACTTCAGACTTGGGTTATCAGAAGGTTTTTTGTAGATGAAGAAAAAGTACTTGCCAAACTTGAGGAAAACAAGAAGAAGCCCGTTAAAAAATCGAAATGGCAGGAACGTCTCGAAATGGCAGCAAAACAACAGGGAAGAAGATAACAGTTACGCGGATTAAATCCGATTATCATGCACGCACATGAAGATCTGCCGTTGATGTTTGGTGAAATCTCTCCGACATATCGCCTGTTAAATTCCTTATTATCGTTTGGAATCGACAGGATATGGAGAAAGAAGCTGGTGTCGGCCATGCCGCGAAATCTGCAAAGCATTGTAATTGATGTATCGACAGGTACGGCAGATATTCCTGTAATCCTGCACAAAATGCAATATTCAAGAATTACAGGAGTTGACCCTTCTGAAAAAATGCTCACAATAGCTAAAAAACGTATTGAAAAACTGAATTCGCCAAACAATATTGAACTTATTTGTGCAGGTGCCGAAAATATTCCCATTGCCGGCAATAGTGCAGATGTTGTAACGGTTGCTTTTGGAGTTCGAAATTTCGATAATTTGCAGCAAGGGTTTAACGAGGTATTCCGGATACTGAAGAACAATTCACACTTCCTGATACTTGAATTCTCCCTGCCGCAGAATACTGTCCTCCGGATTTTATACAAGGCGTATTTGTACGTTGTGCTTCAGTTTTTCGGGGGCATTATTTCCGGGAATTTTGCAGCATACCGCTACCTTCGGAAATCAATAATCCGGTTTACAGAGAATTGCGACCTGGTGAAAGAATTGGAGGGTACCGGTTTTACAAATATTGCAAAGCAAAACCTGACCGGTGGCATTGTAAGTATCTACACAGCCGAAAAGCAGTCAGATTGAAAATTGCCATCACAAGATAACTTCATAAATTTTCAGAATGCAACTGCGCAATAAGTGTATCTGCTATTTAATACATTACCCAACATTCTTATGTCATCAGTGGCTTGACTATATTAAAGCCCAAACCTAAACCCGTTATTCCCATTTCAGAGGAATATACCAGTGCCGGTGTTTTATAAAAATATAAAGTTATTACAGTAGTTCTCTGCGTCTTCGGGGTTCTGATATTTCTCAAAATCAAATTCCTCAAGCGGTTTGTTTTTCGCTCCGTGAATAAAATATCCGTTGTAGCCGAGCGAACACAAGAAGTCAAGAGTTTCTTTTGCCTTCTGTTTGCCTACGTGTCGCTTTTCAATTTCTACAAGAATTTTAGGCTTGCATTTTTGTAATATTTTCAATCCGCCTTTAAAAATTTGTAGTTCATTCCCTTCAACATCAATTTTAAGAAATACAGGTTTTATTGAGTTTTTTTCGCAGTATGAATCAAGCGTATCAGTTGAAATGGATTGGGTTTTTACAAAGTCTAACCTTTCGGGGTGCTCCACAATGGTGGCTCCTGGCGAAGATCCTTCCTTTATTTTGTTATTCGGTATATACAGGGTTGTTTCTCCCTGATTGTCGGAAAGCGCAATATTCTCTACAGTAATATTACTCCAACCCAATAGGGTTACAATATATTTCAGATATTGGAATAGATTTTCCTGGGGTTCAAAAGCATAAATCTTTCCGCTTTCACCGATTTGCTTACGAAAAAAATAAAGATACCCGCCTTTGTGCGCCCCTATATCAAGCACTGTGTCGCCGGTTCCCACCGACTGAAGTAAAAACCCGATTCCTCCGCGATCGTACTTTGTTTTGTAGCGGTGCGCCCTGTTTTGCAGTTTTAACAACTCAATAATTTTCATCATTCTTATGCTAAGGTTTATGAATATTTAGGGCAAACATACATATTTTTCCAACTGCAACACTATAAAAAACTACTGCCGATGCTCATCGTGATAGGTTGCATCGGCAGGTGAGTCATCAGGCAAATGTCTGATTATTTATCGATAAACTGCATGGCGTAGTACTTGGCGGTAAGTTTTTCACCGGTGGCTTTTTCAATCATTTCGTTCCAGTGATATCTCGCACCCGGCATGAACACTTTTTCGGTAAGGAATTTGCCCACTTCTTCGTTGCCTGCAAAGCTTTGATGATTGAAGTCGTCTGTTTTCAATATCTGCGTGCAGATATAATAGTTCAGTTGAGAGGCAAGCAATTCTCCGAGCAAATAGTTGTGGTAATAGCATGGCGATGAGGCGATGTGTGTTTTGGTAGCCCAATCCGGCATATCGCGACCTTCGGGGCGATTTAGCATTTGATATTTTTCAACCATATCCCACCATAATTTATTCAAATCCTGGTCGGGGTTTTCGTACATGCTTTTTTCGAAATTATACATTACCTGTGCCCAGCGGCTGAACACAAGCTGCTCAAGTCGTAACGACCTGAAACCGGTTTCCGAAATAGCATTTTTCTCCGCTTCGTCAATTATATTCATATCTTTCATCCATGTAGCATTCGAGGCCATACGTCCAAAAAGCATGGCAATTGCCTCGGTTGTAAATGTATGAGCCGCATCACGAAGTACAAAGGGAAGTTCTCGGTCGATGTATTTATCGTAAACAGCATGGCCAAACTCATGTAGCATAGTATTCATCCAGTTGTAATTGGGTTTTATATTGCACAGAACCCGAACATCACCGTTTTTATCGATGCTGGTGCAATATGCATGCTGGTTTTTACCCGGTTTTTCGTATAAATCGCTTTTTGCAATCATGTCGGTAATATCAAGGCCTATCGATGAATAATAATCGATAGTCAGCTTCTCGATATTCTGGTCGGTATAGTATTTGTCGAGATCAACTTCATACATCTTAGGAGCCTCTTGGAAAAAACGGTTCTGGTAATGCCAGGGCTTCAAATCTTCGGGTTTTATATTGAATTTTTTTGCAAGATAAATATCAATCTCAGACTTTAGCTCTGTAAATGCATCGCGGGTAAGCTCATCCAATTCGTTAAATATTTTGCTTATCTCTTCAGGGTCCTGATCGCTGAGTTTCAGACTCATTTCGTGGTAATTCTTAAAACCTAGGGATTGTGCCAATTGATTGCGCATTTTAACGAGAGCAATGATATCCTCCGAAACGACCGGACCTAATTTTTTAACTTCTGTCCAGGCTATTTCAACTTCCTTGCTATTGGTGCTTGTTGAAAGTATTTCCTCTATTTCGTTATCTGACTTTTGCTTGCCATTGACAACTGCCCGGAATTTGTTGTATTTTTCTTCAATGCCTGTAGCCAGGTTTATCATTTCCTGAAGCATTTTTGGGTCTGCCTGATTTGCCAGATATGAGTTGTACAGCGTGTTTAGTTCCTGAAGCATAAGGCTGTCTTTTATTTCGCCTGATTCTTTATACTTCTTAAGTTGTTCAAACTCATCTTTGTTTGTGTAAATCTTAACAAATTCAAGCTCCAGCTCTGCAGCTTTCTGAAAATCTTCGGAATTACCTGTGATTGATGCTTTGAAATAAGCTTCGGTGAGTTGCTTGTAAAGCGGCTCAATTTGCTTTTGATGTTTCTCTGCAAAGCTTACGAATTGTTTTTCCATTTCGTTCTCCTTTTTTTGGTTTTTAGTATTGCATGCTGCAATTAATACAATTGCAGCGAGTAATAATAGATGTATTTTTTTCATTATTGTATGATTTAAAATTCCCATAAAATTATGAAATTACCCAACACTTTGGAATTAATGATGCCCAATTAACAGTATTTTAACCATTTCTTTTATTTTTGTGTTGTATGAAAAACAAATTCTATCAGTTGCAACTTTTTTTACTTTGCCTTACTGCATTTGTTTTTCCACTGTACATAAAAGCAACTTCAATTACGCTACTTGTACTTTTTATTTTGCCATTTGCGTTCCGAAGCTATCGCGGTGCATTTGTTCAACATTTGAAGAGCCCGGGCACTTATCTTTTCCTGATGCCTATGCTGGTAGCCTTTGCAGGACTTATTAATGCCGACCAGCCTGCATCAGCCTTCAGTAACCTTGAAGTGTATTCCTCATTGTTTTTCTTCCCATTTATTTTCAGAACCCTTAACGAAAACCCTCTGAAGAACAAGCAGCAGTATATTCATTCTTTTTTCATTTTTGGCATTCTCGCGGCTTTTTTCCTTTGTTTGGGGATGGCTTTTATCAATTATTTCGAGAGCTTTCGCAAGGATTACTTTTTTTACTCCAGACTTTCGAGCTCAATTATGTCGCCAAACCATTTGTCGAATTACGTCCTTTGGGCTATTATGCTTATTCTCACCGATTTGGCAGGCTTGTCGAACAACCTTGTGCTATATAGTGCAAAAGTATATAAGGCTGTTGTTCTTTTGTTGCTAATGTGTTTTTTATTTCTTCTTGCTTCAAAAGCGGCATTCATCATATTTTGCCTGATGATGTTATCGTTCATGATTTTTCTTATTGTTAAGAAAATTATTCCACTCTGGCAATCGGTAATCCTATGCATTGTTTTATTGATGCTGGGATTGTATCTATACCAAACTACCAACATTAAAGGCAGGGTTATGTTTGCCTACAAGGTCATCGAAAATCCTTCACCCAAGCAGTCTTCAAGTCAGGAGTCCACAGCATTGAGGGTTTCGGCTTTTAATGCGTCGAAAGATATTATCCGCGATCATTTTTGGTTTGGGGTTGGCACCGGCGATGTACAGAAAACTATCGTAGCGTATTATCAGAGTCATTCAAAAAGTGGTGCTTATATTCACCAGACGAATCCACATAATCAATACCTTTTTTCGTGGATTATGAATGGTGTTGCAGGCATTATCGCAATATTGGTGATGTTCGGTTACTTGTTGGTAATATCGGCTCGTCGCAAAAACATTGAACCTTTGTTTTGGGTAATTTATATGATATTGCTGTTTGCAACCGATGATATTCTCACAATCCAGATTGGCGTCGTATTCTTTTCGTTTTATACGTCGTTGCTGTTGTGGAGCAAACCTGAAATTAATATCCACGAAAATAACCCCAATACTGCCTGATGAAAGATCTCTGGAATAAGTTTCGTGATATTACTCCGATTGTATTTATTATTTCGGTTGCATTTTTGTTGCCAATGCACAAACATATTATACAGGTATTCCTTATTATTTGGGGCGTATTTTCGTTATTTACCTACAGGTGGGGCAAATATATCCGACACATCAACCGATCTTTTTTCCCGGTAGTTGCATTGATACTGATGTATTTTCTTTCAATAACGGCACTATTGCTCTTTACCGAAAATACTGATGCAGGTTTGTTTAAACTGAAAGTGAAACTGAGCTTTGTTATATTCCCTTTACTGCTACTTCCATTGGTTCTGTTTACTTCACGTCAGGTAAGATACCTTCTTCTGGCATTTGTGGCAGGTTGTTTCCTTTCTGACCTGATCTGTCTTGGCAACGCTATATATAATTATGCAGAAATCGGGGCAAGTGCATTTTACTATACCAGCCTTTCGTTGTTTCATCATACAAGCTATTTTGCTATGTATCATGCTTTTGCCATTGTAATACTATTCTTCGATTATTTCTACTATTCGGGGAGAAAGCTTAAGCTGGTATATTCCGGATTGATTCTCTTTTTATCGGTTTTTGTTTTTCTTCTTTCATCAAAGGCTGGTTTGATAGTGTTAATGATTGAGTTTTTGGCTCTCGGATTCATTATACTAACCGATAAGTTTAGCTTTAGTAAATTACTGGGAGTTGTTGCGATTGTGACGTTATGCGGAGCCCTGCTGGCCGGTAATTACAGAGTAGTATCAACAACGCATCAATTGGTTACCAAGGCACCTCCATCGGCAGCACCGAAAGATTCAGCAGAAAGTACGCAGGCAAGAATACTTGTATGGAATGCATCGGTAAAAGTTATTTCCGAAAACTGGCTATATGGCACTTCTCCCGGTGATGCATCCGATAAACTTGTACAGAAATACCACCAGCTAGGTTTTTCGCAGGCGGAGTTAAAAAAACTGAATTGCCATAATCAATACCTTGAGGTTTTGATATCGCTTGGCGTAATAGGCTTTATAATATTTATTTCGATTTTTATTATTCCTGTATCAATGTATGGGTTTACACGTAATTTACCCCTTATTTTTTTGTTGGGGATTACCGGGATCAACTTTTTGTTTGAATCGATGCTCGAAACACAGTCCGGTATCATATTTTTTTCTTTCTTTTACACTACTTTTATTTACACTTTTAAAAACAAACAGAAATGATTCCTTTTTCACCGCCTCATATCGATGAAGACATAATTCAGGAGGTAGTGGCTGCACTTCGGTCGGGATGGATTACCACCGGACCACGGACAAAGCAATTCGAGAAAATGCTTACCGGGTTCAACAGAAACAAGTCGACCTTATGCGTTAATTCTGCAACTGCCGGACTTGAACTGGTTTTACGCTGGTTTGGGGTTGGTGTTGGCGATGAAGTTATTATACCGGCTTACACGTATTGTGCTACGGCAAATGTAGTTTTACATTGCGGAGCTGTACCAGTTATGGTTGATATTGTTCCAGAAACATTCAATATCGATACGAAGCAGATTGTTGCAAAGATTACAGAGCGTACAAAAGTTATTATTCCGGTCGACATTGGCGGATATCCTGCCGATTACGACGAAATCAACGCTATTGTCTCTTCTGCGGAGGTGATGAAATTATTCAAGCCGCAAAACAGCGTACAGGAAAAATTGCAACGGATACTTGTAATGGCGGATGCTGCACACTCACTTGGAGCCTTGTATAAGAGCAGACCTACCGGAACGATGTGCGATATCACAGTATTTTCGTTTCATGCCGTTAAAAATCTTACTACAGCCGAAGGTGGTGCTATTGCTTTTAATTTGCCTGAACCATTCGATTGCGAAGAAGTTTATCGGTATTTTAATATCCTTAGCCTGCACGGGCAAAGCAAAGATGCTCTGGCAAAAATGCAGGGAAAAGCCTCATGGCGGTACGATGTTTTAATGCCAGGATATAAATGCAATATGACGGACATTCAGGCTGCAATTGGCATAGTGGAGCTGAGTAGATATCGGGATAAAATTCTTGAAAGACGAAAAGCAATTTTTGAGTTTTATTTTAATGCATTTAAAGAATTCACGTGGGCTATGCTCCCGGTTTTTGATGATGGTAGCTCAAAAAGCTCTTACCATGTTTTTCTTTTGCGTATTGCAGGTTTTGAAGAAACTCAACGCGATAGGATGATTGAGGAAATATTTAACCGCGATGTTGCTGTAAATGTCCACTTTCAACCCCTTCCATTATTATCCGTGTACAAAAAACTCGGGTATGCCATGAGTAATTTTCCCAATGCATATTCAAATTACAAATGCGAGATAAGTTTGCCAGTGTATTATGATCTTACCCACGAAATGTGCCAAACGGTGGTAACGGCGGTAATTGAGGCATATATGTCAGTATCCTGCAATAAGTAGCTGATTACAAAGTTTAAAGTCAGACAAATGAAGCGCGTATTCGATATAATAATTTCTTTTCTTTTGTTAATATTCTTATTGCCTTTATTCATTGTGATATCAATCGTAATTATCGCAGGAAGCAAAGGTGGAGTGTTTTATTGCCAGCAGAGGGTTGGGAAAAACAATACAGACTTCAGAATCTTCAAATTCAGAACGATGTTTATCAATTCCGATACGAAAGGACTCCTGACGGTTGGCATGAAAGATAGCAGGATTACCTCGGCAGGACAATGGCTGAGAAAATATAAAATCGATGAACTTCCGCAATTATTCAATGTGCTTTTTGGTAGCATGAGTTTAGTAGGTCCACGTCCTGAAGTCAGAAAGTATGTCGATTTATATTCTGCCGACCAGTTGAAAGTGCTTAGTGTTAAGCCCGGAATAACCGACTACGCTTCGCTGAAATATCACAATGAAAACGATGTGCTATCAAAAGCTCAAAACCCTGAAGAGATGTACATTGGTAAAATTATGCCGGAGAAAATAGAATTAAACCTGAAATACATTGCAGAATCCTCGTTTCTAACCGATTTGAAAATAATTATAAAGACAATTGCAGTAATTTTTACTTAGCTGACTAATCAATATTCAGTTTTTGTTTTATTTCGCAGAGGTCTTGCTTAATACTGGCAATAGTATTGATAACTTCTTTTTCAGCCGGTATGGGGTCGGGCATCTCATTTGAAAAATAATTTACAAATTTCCAAATTTCGGTTACTTCCGATGCCTCGATATGAAACGGTTCGTACAGTGGATTTAAAGAGTATAGCCCAAGTTTTCCGAGGTTTTTTATTTTGTTTTCAACGCATTTGAATACAATCCCGTCTTCGCGTGTTATTACAATGCAGGCATCTCCGTCTTTAAGCGAATACCAGTTCTGCACAAATTCACCTATTACAAAGGCTCCATCAGGAATAGGGTGCATGCTGTCGCCCGAAATCTGAAAGCTTCTGTATTTTTTATTGTGCGATAAAAAAGGCAGTGTGAAAACGGGAAGCCTTTTTATAAACTCAGGGTCAGCATAACCCAGCGTGTACCCGGCTTTTGCGGTTTCGTTCACCATCTCGATGTTTTCTTCATTTTCGGAGTTTACCGTAGTAGCCAACACCCTGATTTCAGATCCTTTGAAAAAAGTATCATACCCCAGCTCAATTTGCCGTAGCTGACTTTCGCTGAGCACTGATAAGTCCACTTTGAGCAAAGTGTCGATGCTGATATTGAAATAATTGCTAATAGCAATAAGTGCATCGATGCCAGGTTGTGCAACTTCGTTTTCGTAACCACTATATGTGCTGCGCTTCATTTCTAAAGTAAAAGCAACATCATCCTGAGTCCGTTTTCGTCTTTTCCGTAATAATTTAATATTTTTGCTAAAAATCATTGCAGTTAAAATTTAATCAAAAATACGATTATAATTTAAACAATGCAATGATAAAAATATAATTTTGAAGTAAAATACAGAATGCAGTTAACCTTGTTTATAGTATTACCTGTAATTGCCTATCTGATTGGCTCTTTCTCCTCCGCTGTTTGGTACGGTAAGTGGTTTCGGGGAATTGATCTGCGCAATGAGGGCAGCAAAAATGCTGGTGCAACCAATGCCTTTCGCGTTCTCGGAGCTTCTGTGGCAATTCCCGTTTTTATAACTGATGCGGCAAAGGGATTTGCAAGTGTGTACCTTGTATATTTTTTGAATTTCGATGCCTTAAACGAATGGTTTTGGGTTTGGGGTACAATATTGGGTATATGTTCAGTGTTAGGCCATATTTTTCCATTATATACAGGGTTCCGAGGGGGAAAAGGTGTGGCTTGTATGCTTGGTGTGCTGCTTGCACTTCAGCCTTTTATAGCCCTTTGCTGTTTCGGAGTTTTTGCTTTAGTTTTCCTGTTATTTAAAATTGTTTCAGTAGGTTCTCTTGTGGCTGCAATCAGCTATCCCGTTTTTAATTTTTTTATTTTTGAAACTGATTCACTTACCTTACGTGTTTTTTCGCTTCTTACGGCTACTCTGGTGATAATAATGCATCACAAGAATATCAGGCGATTAGTTTCCGGGACCGAGAAAAAATTGAGCTTCCGTCCTCATCCGGGGAAAAAAGCATGACTCAATTGGGGCAATACAATGCTTGTGCTTCAACTGCCTGTTTGCTTCCGGCAGTAACCGCTTTTGAATAATATTCGCAGGCTATACCGGCTTTCCCTGATAGACGTTTTAATTCACCGGTAAAGTACAATGCTTCAGGGTGCTTCGGATTCAGTGCAAGCGATTGGTTTAAGTATTTATCTGCAGATACATAATCTTTAAGCTCAATGCAGACATATCCCATATTTATGTAAGAATTAATTAAGGCTGTGTCAATACGTATCGATTTTTCGAATGCCGACAGAGCATTGGCATACTCCTTCACTTGCATAAAATACCACCCCATGTTCTGCCATGAAGCAGCATTTTCAGGATACAAACCTGCGATATAGCTAAAACCGGTTCTGGCTTTCTCGAACTGATCGCTGTAATAATAAGCATAGGCGCGGTTTGTAAGGGCTATAAAATCGGTGGGTTTACGCTGAAGCACCCTATCGAAATCGCGAATAGCATCCTGATATTGCTTCATTGATGCAAAAACACGGCCTCTCTTAATATAGACTTCAACATTGTTTGGATTTAGGTCAATTTCTTTATTGTAATCTTTTAAAGCATTGTCATTGTCTCCTGCTAACGAATATGCATAAGCTCGGTTATCGTAAGCAAGAACGTATTCAGGGCTCAGGCGGAGGGCTTCCGAAAAATATAAAATCGATTCATCAATATGGCCTTGGAGTAACAACACCATTCCTTTGTTGTTGATAGCTTCAGAGTTGAAATGGTTGAATTTTATGGCTTTTTCAAAGTCCTGCAACGCATTCCCGTAATCCTGAATGTTCAGGTAATGAATGCCTCTTTTATTGTAAGCGATCGACAAGGTACTGTCGTAATGCAGGGCCTGATTAAAATACGACAAAGCAATACTATCTTTCCCCGAAGCCCTGTACAATTCTCCAATCTGTGCGAACCCTATGGCTTTGGTTTTATTGCTTTTTGCCAATCGCACAAAAGAGTTGAAATCGCTCATGGCCATTTTATAATTCTTTTTATCAGAATAGGCCAGTCCCCGATTATAATATGCATTGATATTCAGTGAGTCAAGTTGAATCGATTTATTAAAACAGTTAATTGCGCTGTCGGTCTGATTTGCTTGCAAATGCGAAGCAGCAAGATTCAGGTATGCGAAAGCAGCAGTCGGGTCCTTGGTTACAACATCTTGGAAAAGGGTCTGTGTGTTGGTCCAAACCTTTGTCCTTGAATAGACTGCAATTGACATCGACATGGACAGTATAGCTAAGAAAACTGTACTGAAGATGTTGAATCTGCTATGCCTGAAAATCAACTTTTCGAAAACAAGTGCAAGTAAAATAAACAGGCCCAGATGCGGTAAGTATGAGTATCTGTCGGCCGCAATAATACGCCCTTCAATGGGAATGATGTGCAGGTAAAGTGAGATGGTTATAATAAAAAAGAAGAACCCGAAAAAAATCAAATTATTTATTTTATTCCTCCTTATTATAAAGTATATGGCAATGGCCACGAATGCCAGCATTACTATAGTTGTAATGTAAAACTCTGCAGGCAGACTTCCGTTTGTATTCCGCATAGGGTAGGGATGAAAAGCAGACATAGGAAAGGGGTAGAAAAAACTGCGGAAATAAAACCACAGCGAAAACCCCGCCAGTAATATTCGTTCTGTAAAACTGAAAACAATTTGATTTTCCGGTTGATTGTTCCAGAAATTAGTAAAGCTGCTCCCAAAATTTAAAAATAGAATAAATATTCCTGAAAGGGTTATAACAATTGATCCTATATAAATATACATCTTTTTAACTTGATCAATCCTGTCTTTAAACAGAAATGCGACTGTAATAACAAGAAGCAGGGTCGCCATAATGCTTATGTTATCTGTAAAGAGAGGAAAAATCAGCATTACAAGTTTTTCAACGATGGACAGGGAGTAATCTTTCCTTCGGAAGTAAATATCAAGCAGCAGCCATAAAAGCGGTGTGATTATTCCCTGAATTTTTGAAAAAGAAGATAGAATAGCAAGAAAAGCTGCCAATGCAAATAAAAACCACTTTCGGTTGCTTTGCAGGTATTTTATGTAAAACAACACGGAAGACAATATGAAGAAAGTGCAAAGTAGCCCTTTGAGCTCCGACACCCATGCAACCGACTCAACCCTGAGGGGGTGCAAGGCAAACAGCAAGCTAACCAATATAACGGAATATATGTTTTTAAAGAAATGCTGCATTAATTTGAAAACCAGCACAATGTTGGCAAGGTGTATTATCAAGTTTAGCCAGTGATAAGGCGCAGGATTATTGCCCCATAGCTTATACATGAATGAGTATATGCTGAGGGTCAAAGCTGTAAACCTTTCCTGTGCAAAGTTATGAGTAATGCTTTCCCAGGTTAGATACCTTACATACGGATTTTTTAATATCAGCATATCGTCATCCCAGAATAAAAAATTGCAGTCACCTACCCGAATGAACGATGCAAAACTGACAATCAGAATTAGGAGCAGAATTATATTCCGGGTTGAAAAAAGATCTCTGAACGGAATTTGTTTCATTATAAAGCAATGTCTTCAAAGCAATTATAACAAATATAAAATAATACTTTTACATATTTGAACAGAAACCTGTTTTTATACGAAGTTTTTATAAATAAATTTGGTGCTTGCTTAAATGTTGACGCAGTTATTAGTATAAATAGTATGCTTAGAATAGCTTTAAATCACGTAATAAGTATTTAAAATAAATAAATATAAATATAATGAATTGTAGTTTTGATATCTTGAAAAACCGAATTAATGATTCATGTTTTCATGAATTTCTGAAAAAATTTGTAAATTGTTACGATTTTAAATAGTATATTTGTTATAATTCAATTTTTGCAAACATGAAATTAAAAGCCATTAGTGCATCAGTTATCCTGATTTTTCTGATAACTCTGTCTTTAAAAAGTGAAGCGCAGTCGGTTAGTGAATGGCTTCCTGTAGGCTTGTCGGTAAGCGGTAATAATATTCAGAAAAACGTTGAAGCATTGTATGGAGTATCTGTTTGCAATGGCGTAGATGTGATTCTACTGAAATTTATTAACAATAATGAATACGAAGTTAGGGTTGAATGGACCAACGGAATTTTTACAGACCAGGGAGAATGGGTCACCGACCCATTGCGAACTGAATTGAACTCCATTGTTATTCCTGAGGGTTCTGAGGTTTTTGGTGATTGCGAAAATGCTGCAGGAAGCCTTTTACTTGTTAAAATTTCTGATTTTTTATCGGTGCCCGGTAGTTTAAATAAATATCGTGCACTTGAGTTTCATGTCTATACTGATTAATTACTCGGCCTATGAAAAATATTTACAAGATTCTTTTATCGGGCTTTTTTCTGCTGATAGTCGGCTATTCGGGCGTTTATGGACAAACAGCCACCACCACTGTATATTTCTCGGGTTTTCAGGCTTGCGGAGGATGTACGGTTTGCGGTTCCGACTACTGGTGCACTAACACACCCGGAAGTTATTGTGGTGATACCCCACCATGCAAAACTCTTAGCTTTACCGACCCTGTTCCGGCAGGTCACGTGGTAACCAGTGTTACGGCTAACTATTATACGGGAAGTTGTGAAGGAGCATCATTTACCTCCTCCATCAACGGTTTTTCGCTACCCATTGCTTATGATGGAGCTACCGGATGCTGGTGCGATGATTTACCTTGTATGATGACTACTTCAGTTACAGGAAATTTCCCCTGTGGGCTGCCGGGTTATATTTATGGAGGCAGTAATTCGTTTAATCTTTGTTCAAGCGGCCCAATGTGCATCAACAGAGCTGAACTTATTTTTACTTATGTTGATCCGGATGTTATTACTCCTTCCATTACTGCTTCAGGACCACTGTCTTTCTGTATGCCCGGAAGTGTTACTCTCGATGCGGGAACAGGATATTCAGCATATCACTGGAATACCGGGTCAACTTCTCAAACCATTGTTGCAACTACTGCTGGGGTGTACACTGTTACTGTGACCAGTACCACAGGGTGTACCAGCGGTTCAAGTTCTGTTACTGTGACCGCGGCTCCCAATGTTACACCAACATTTACTCAACTGGGTCCGTATTGTAAAGGGCAAATTCCCGGCGTATTACCCACTACATCGCTGAATGGTATTACCGGCACATGGAGTCCTTCTACCATCAATACAAATAATTTTGGAACTACTGTACATACTTTTACACCCAATGCCGGTCAATGTGCAATCACAACTACTATGACCGTGGTTGTTAGCCCGAATACAACACCCACCTTTACGCAGTTGGGTCCCTATTGTGCCGGGCAAACTCCCGGTACTTTACCGACAACTTCAACCAATAGTGTTGCTGGAACATGGTCGCCTGCCACGGTAAATACTTCAACTCCGGGGACATTCACCCATACATTTACCCCTAACTCCGGACAGTGTGCTGAGATCGTTACTATGGATATTGTTGTGTATGCAAACCCGACGGCGAATGCAACTATTCACGGGAACCCTTCTTGCAACGGTAGCTCCGATGGCAGCATTGTGCTGAATGTAAGCGGAGGCACCTCTCCGTACACATTTTCATGGAGCAACGGGGCATCTTCGCAAGATCTGTTCGACATCCCTGCTGGTACCTACTCGGTTCTGGTTACCGATGCGCACGGTTGTACTGCGTCATCTTCTGCAAGTCTGGTTGAACCCAATCCTATTGTTGCTTCGGTAGGATCAGTTACTCCAAGCATTTGTAATACTCCAGGAAGTGCCACCGTTTCAGCAACGGGTGGAACGCCCCCCTATACATTTACTTGGCCAGCAAGTGCGGGTGGTTATGTAGGCCCAACACATTCCAGTCTATCATCAGGAACCTATGTAGTTACAGCTAGCGACCAATATGGCTGTAGCAGCAGTGCAACAGTTACCGTTCCTCAAACCGGGAGTGTCAGTGCCAGTGTGGGCAGCATTACGAACGTAAGTTGTTATGGTGCAAATAATGGCAGTGTTCAGGTGAATATTACAGCGGGTACACCCGATTTCACTATAAGCTGGGGAAGTGGAAGCATCAGTACAAATCTCACATCATATACTTTCACGAACCTGCCTGCTGGAACCTTTGGACTTACAATAACCGATGCAAATGGTTGTGTAACGAGTTTAAGCGGAATTACAATTTCCGAACCACCGGCTTTGGTGGTTCAATTAAACTCTATTACGCATGTTACCTGCAATGGTGGCAGCAACGGATCAGCAAGTATTGGGGTAACGGGTGGAACTCCTCCGTATAGTTATGCATGGACTCCATCTACGCTCTCGGGTGCGAACCCTACAGGACTTTCTGCTGGAAATTACAGTGTAACTGTTAGCGATGCTCACAATTGCACAGGTACCATTTCTTTTACAATTCAGGAAACCAGCGACTTTGTTATTGTTAAAGACAGAGAAAATGCACCCTGCTATGGTGAAACTGGTTCTGCTACAATTTCTGTACTAAGCGGGGGCACTCCCCCGTATTCCATTCTCTGGTCTAATGGTTCATCGCAGTTTACCAATGGAAGTATTCCGGCAAATACACCGACCGGATTCACAGTAACCGATTCTCAGGGATGCTCTTTTGCTGACACAGTGATTATTACACAGCCCGATTTGCTCACCACTTCAATCAGTGGAACCGATGCATTATGTGGTGGTTCGAATACCGGAAGTGCTACAATTACTGTAACAGGTGGAGGTACGCCACCATATTTTTATCATTGGTCGAACAACAGCGTAAACCCTACAATCAATTATCTTGTGGCTGGAACATACTCAGTAACAGTAACCGACTTTAACGGTTGTAGTTCAGTTCAGTCAATTACTATAACCGACCCCGACGATCTTCTGCTATCAATTGCCGGAACGCCAATTGCTTGTGGTGTAAGCGCCGGAAGTGCAACAGCGACTGCATCAGGAGGTATTCCTCCATATACTTTCCATTGGTCGAATGGTGATCAGGGTCCAAATGCTACCAATCTCTCCGATGGCATATACTATTGTACAGTTACCGATAATAATTCATGCACCGCTACCTCATCAGTAAATATCGGTATCACAGGGGTATTAAATCCGCTGATAACCGTTGTGCAGAATATCACATGCAATGGGGCTGCTAATGGAATCCTTAGTGCTGATATTACAGCTGCCCAGCCGCCCTACTCTTTCCATTGGTCGAACAATTCAAATCAACCAATAATCTCAAACCTTCAGCCTGGAAATTATATTGTAACCGTTTACGACGATTGGGGTTGTACAGGCACAGCAACGGGTATTATTACAGAACCGCCTGCCATAACCATTAATGCTGTAATACAGGATATCCGGTGTACCGGAGTTTCCGATGGGTCTATTTCTGTTACAGTTACCGGAGGAACCCCTGATTATATAGTTGAATGGTCGAATGGTTCTCACGACTATACAATTAGCAATTTATCAGCCGGAACGTATTCTGTTGTTATAAAAGATAGTAATAGTTGCCAGCGAACACAATCGTTTGTAATAAATGAACCGACCTCAGGGGTCAATGTCAGTGCAGCTGTTACCGACGTAAGTTGTTTTGGAGGCAGCGACGGGAGTATTGCTATGTTTGCCACTGGAGGAACACTGCCTTACTCTTTCTCTTGTAGTAATGCAAACTTCGAAATAAATCAACAGTTGGTTGCCAATCTGCCTGCCGGCACCTATATTATCTCTGTTGTCGATGACTATGGTTGTGTGGATGATTCCACTGTAATGATAATTGAACCATCGGTAATTATTGCTTCATTTGTTTCTACCGATCCTTCCTGCACAGGGAATAATGATGGCTCCATCGACCTGAATGCTTCGGGAGGCACTGAACCCTATGTCTACAACTGGTTGGGTGTAAATTATAACCTGCCATATTTCAATGGTTTACTGGAGGGAGAATATTATTTTACTATTATAGATAACCGAGGATGCGAGTTGTCGTTGGGACCAATAATATTAACTGATAATCCAATCAATTGTATCAGAATCCCGAATGCTTTTTCGCCGAATAACGACGGTGTGAACGATACCTGGGAAATAGAAAACCTGCATATGTTCCCTGAAGCAGTTGTTCAGGTATTTAACCGCTGGGGGCAGGAGTTGTATAACAACACGATTCAGGAAGGTGATTGGGATGGCTATTACAATGGAAAACTTCTTCCTACCGGAGTTTACCTGTATGTAATTGTTTTGTTTAACGGAACCGACCCATATACAGGAGCTGTTACACTGGTGAAATAGAAGTACGCTGATAGAGTTGGCTATATTTACCCTAGGTTAGAAATCCCCGATCGGCTTCTAAGGAATGCAGTCTTATAATTATTGGTCACCAATACCGGAAAATGCAATCGCTGAGCTTTGGGTTAGCATCAATAATCAAATAATTTCATGTATTTCATTAGTTGTCAAAAACGCCTTTAACAGAGTTTTAACAGCTTTTAACAATAATATAAGCATTACCACAGCATCTTGGTTGTATTATTTCGTTTTACTTTATAATTTCGTGATTCAATTTAATAAACACTTTAATATTCATATATATGACACAGACCGTGAATGTACAGGAATTGAACGAACTGATCCGACAGGAAAGTGCATTTGTCGATATCATTAATTTTGAGGTTCAAAAGGTAATTGTTGGGCAAAAGCACCTGCTCGAAGGATTGATGATTGGTATGCTCAGCGATGGTCACATTCTTCTGGAAGGTGTGCCAGGTTTGGCAAAGACACTGGCAATCAATACACTTGCTAATAGTATTCAGGCCGGGTTCCGCCGTATTCAGTTTACCCCCGACCTGTTGCCTGCCGATCTTATAGGGACTATGATATATAGTCAGAAGAACGAAGAATTCATTGTGAAGAAAGGTCCGATTTTTACAAATTTTATCCTTGCCGATGAAATTAACAGGGCTCCCGCTAAAGTGCAGTCAGCATTGCTCGAAGCCATGCAGGAGCGGCAGGTTACTATTGGTGATAAAACCTATCCCCTCGAAAAGCCATTTCTTGTTATGGCTACAATGAATCCCATTGAACAGGAAGGTACGTATCCGCTTCCTGAAGCTCAGGTGGATCGGTTTATGCTTAAAATCGTGATTGATTACCCAAAATTTGAGGAGGAGCGACTGATAATTCGGGAAAACCTCGCTCAGGATTTCCCGAAAGCAACAAGCGTAGTAAAGCCTGCTGATATTATCAAAGCACGGAAACTGGTACGGGAAGTATATCTTGATGAGAAAATTGAAAAATATATTCTCGATATTGTGTTTGCAACACGGTTCCCCGATCAGTACAAATTAGAGAAATTCAAACCCCTAATTGAATACGGAGGCTCGCCCCGTGCAAGCATAAATCTTGCCATGGCCTCAAAGTCATTTGCTTTTATTAAAAGACGCGGGTTTGTGATACCGGAAGATGTGCGTGCGGTTTGTCATGATGTTCTGCGGCATAGAATTGGCCTTACTTACGAAGCTGAAGCCGAAAATATTACAACGGAAGAGATTATCAGCGAAGTATTAAATACAGTTGAAGTGCCATAGAAATGGATGTAAATTTGAGAAAATCGGTATGATAACGGGTTGGGTAATTGTATCCATAATGAAAGAGATACTCAATGGAGACAGCAGAATTATTAAAACGGGTAAGAAGAATTGAGATAAAAACAAAGGGTTTGTCGAATCAAATCTTTGCAGGGGAGTACCACAGTGCTTTTAAAGGAAAAGGTATGGCCTTTAGCGAAGTTCGTGAATATATGTACGGAGACCCCATCAAGCATATCGACTGGCATGTTACCGCCCGATTCAACCACCCTTATGTAAAAGTGTTTGAAGAGGAACGCGAGATGACTGCAATTTTGCTTATCGATGTTAGTGGTTCCGGGCAGTTTGGAACCCATACTCAACTGAAGCAATATCTGGCCGCAGAAATTGCAGCTGTTATTTCTTTCTCTGTAATTCAAAACAACGACAAAATTGGTGTGGTTTTTTTTAGCGATAACGTTGAAAAATTCATACCACCCAAAAAAGGTAAGAAACACATTTTGCATATTATCAGGGAATTACTGAATTTTGAGCCGCAAAACAAGCAGACGAATATTTCAGAAGCATTGCGATTTCTTACCAATGCAATTAAAAAACGAAGCACAACCTTTATCATTTCCGACTTTATTTCTCCTGATTACTCCGATGCCTTAAAAATTGCATCACGCAAACACGATGTTGTTGCGCTCCGCTTGTTTGATCGACGAGAAGCAGAGCTTACCGATATTGGTCTGGTGCAGGTATGCGATAACGAAACCAATGAAATAAAATGGATTGATACTTCTTCAGCCAGAGTAAGGAAACAGTATAATAGCTGGTGGTTAAGGCATGATAAAATCTGCCGCGAAACTCTTACCAAGTGCGGTGTCGATTTTGTAAGTATTGCAACGGGCGACGATTATATTAAACCATTAATTTCACTGTTCAAAAACAGGTAAAGATGACTCGATTTCCGCTCATAATTCTAATAGCGATTGTTTCCCTTTGGGGAATAAGCCAAGCCGTTGCACAGCAGGCCAGTGTGTTGACGCGACTATCTGCTGACAGCCTGATTATCGGAGAACAGATTCAATTCACTATTCAGTATTCAGGAGATAATCCCGATGATGTTGTTTTTCCGGTTTATAACGATACACTCACAAAAGGAATATTCATTGTGAAACAAGGCGATATAATTGAAGGTAAAACCGGATCTCAGCCACTATTTAGCCGCGATTATGTCATTACAGCTTTCGATACAGGAACTTGCTATATTCCGGTGGTGAAACTTCAGGTTGTTTTTGGAACCGACACGCTTGAATTATTTTCCGACAGTATAAAACTGCTTGTGAAACCATACCTGCTTATCGACACAGTCCCAAGAGATACTGTGTTTGCGGAAAATTTCGGAATTGTGGTTTTCGGAAAAAATAACTTCGCAAACGAAATTTCGATGGCTATTCCCGACTCGATTGCCAGGTCGGTAACCGAAGATCAACTGAAAGCAATGGTTGATTCTGTGCGCGAACAATATATCCAGCAATTTGCTTCTGAATTGTATCGCACAATTGGTTTCAGAAATGATGAAGATGTAAAAATAATCAGTGCCGGTTCCGACAAAACTATTTTTATTGTTGATAATAACAGTATTGTTGAAACCCATCGTATTCCGGGAGCCAATGACACAGTTTTTATTCATCAGTACGATACTGTGCGTAAAGGGCAAGCATTGTTCGTTACGCTGAAAATTATGGATATCAGCGATGAGCTTTTCAAAACCCCACTTACCTGGGCTGAGTTCTGGTGGAGAGTGAAAATGTTTCTGAAACATAACTGGTGGTGGATTGCATTGTCGCTGGCAGCAATGGCATTAATACTATATTATTTTGTTTTCAGAAAGAAAGGTATTAAAAATATTTTCAGAAGGATTCCACCTCCAGAGCCTCCTCATATCGTGGCATTGCGCGAATTAAACAGAATACGCGATGAAAAGAAATGGCAAAACGGCAAAACCAAGGAATACTACACCGAACTGACAGATGTGTTGCGAAAATACTTTGAAGGCAGATTTGGGGTAAATGCTATGGAAATGACCTCCGATGAAATTTTAAATGCAATGTCGGGATTTTCAGTAATTACTGAAACTTACATGAACCAGTTAAAACAAGTTCTCATTACGGCTGATGCGGTGAAATTTGCAAAAGCAGAGCCTTTCTTCCATGAAAACGACATGCATCTTAAAAATGCTTTTGATATTGTTGAAGGTACAGTTGAAGAGCAGCAACCCGATAAGGTAAAGATTCAGGAGGCATATATTGAAGTAGAATCTGAAAAAGGGGAGGAATCAAAAAATGTTTAACGATATTCGTTTTTTACATATTGAATACTTTTGGCTTTTGTCGGCAATTATACCAATGAGCATTTGGTACGTGTATCGTATCCGGAAAAGCCATCCAAGCCTGAACATTTCATCTTCGGTGGCTTTTTCAGGAATGGCTTCTGGATTAAAAGTGCGGATGCGACATATAATGTTTGTGTTGCGGATGGTTGCCTTTGCTGCAGCAGTTGCTGTGTTGGCACGACCTCAAAGCGAAAACGCTTGGCAAACAAGCACTACTGAGGGTATTGATATTATGCTTGCTATTGATATAAGCGGAAGTATGCTGGCAGAAGATTTAAAACCCAACCGGTTGGAAGCAGCAAAGGATGTGGCTATTGGCTTTATTAATGCACGCCAAAACGACAGAATAGGTCTGGTTATTTTTGGAGGAGAAAGCTTTACACAGTGTCCACTTACAACCGATAAATCGGTTCTTGTAAACTTATTTAAAGAAATAAGAAACGACCTTTTAGAAGATGGTACAGCCATTGGTTCAGGGTTGGCTACATCAGTAAGCAGACTGAAAGAAAGCGATGCAAAAAGTAAAGTTATTATTCTTCTTACCGATGGGGTAAACAATAGCGGGGCTGTTGCTCCTGTTACCGCTGCCGAAATAGCAAAAACATTCGGCGTTCGGGTTTATACAATTGGTGTAGGACGAAAAGGCACCGCTCCATACCCTGTTCAAACCGCCTTTGGAACGCAGTATCGCAATATGGAAGTCAAAATTGATGAAGATGTGTTGAAAGAAATTGCCAAGACCACGGGTGGTCAGTATTTTAGGGCTGAAGACAACGAAATGCTTAAGAAAATTTATCAAGATATTGATCAACTCGAAAAAACGAAGTTACAGATAAGTGATTTTAGTAAACCTGAAGAAAAGTTTTTCTGGTTCGCTGTAATTGCCCTTGCTGCATTACTATGTGAGCTGATATTGCGTTTTACAATTTACAAACCAATGCCATAAGGAGAGAATATTATGTTTCAGTTTCATAGCAGCATATATTTATGGTTATTGTGGATAGTGCCAGTACTTGTAGCATTATGGATACTTTCACGCTATATCAGGAAAAAGCAATTGCAGCGCTTTGGTGACAATGAAATTATAAAAAAGCTCATGCCGGCAGTGTCGACAAGATTTCGCATTCTACGCAATGTGGTCTTACTTCTGGCAATTACCATGTTGGTGCTCGCTTTGGCACGGCCTCGGTTTGGAAGTAGTCTGCTCGAGGTGAAAAGGAATGGTATAGAGATGATTGTAGCCATCGACGTTTCGAATAGTATGCTTACCAGAGATGTTCAGCCTAACCGGCTCGAGCGCACAAAAAAATCGGTGGAGCGTTTGATTGCTGATTTAAATAATGATAAAATAGGCCTAATTGTTTTTGCAGGTGATTCTTATATGCAATTGCCTGTTACCAACGATTATGCATCAGCCAGAATGTTTCTTCAGACCATTAATCCTTCGCTGGCACCAAAGCAAGGTACAGCAATAGGCTCAGCCATCGACCTTGCAATTAATTCGTTTAGCTCCGATAACCAAACCGGTAAGGTACTTGTTATTTTTACTGATGGCGAAAATCATGAAGACGACCCCATTGCTTCAGCAAAAGCTGCCGATGAAAAGGGTATTGTAATTCACACCGTTGGAATGGGTCTGCCAAAAGGGCAACCTGTGCCCTCTCCCGATGGGAATGGTTTTATGAAAGACAAAAACGGAAACGTGGTTATGTCGAAACTCGATGAGAGTACACTTAAAAGCATTGCTGCTACTGCACATGGAATTTATGTGCGAACCAGTGAGACCAATTCCGGGCTCGATTTAATTTCCGATGAAATAAACAAAATGCAACAGACAAAAATTGCTTCTCAAAAATATGCCGATTATGATGAGAAGTTTACTTATCCTGCTTTTCTGGCTATGTTGCTGCTTGTGATTGAACTATTTATTCCTGGAAAGAAAAGCTTAAAAACAAGGAGGATTGATTTGTTTAATGTTGATAAAAAATGAAAATGACTAAGTGGATTTTTTATATTGTATTTGCCATTATATCAATAAACTCTGTTTATGCACAGGCAGAGCGAAAGCATATCAGAGAAGGAAACAAACATTACGAGAAAAAGGAATATCAGGATGCCGAAATTGCTTACAAAAAAGCGACAGACCTGCAACCTGAAATGTATCAGATAAGGGGAAATATGGGTGCTGCTTCATTCCGCCAGCAAAAATACGAAGATGCATCAGAGGCTTTTACAGGTTATATGCTTGCTGCAAGGTCTGTCAGTGAGCAGGCAAAGGCATGGTATAATCTTGGTACTGCAAGGTTGCAGGAGGGCGATTACGTAAAAAGCATCGATGCCTTTCAGAAAGCACTGATTTTAAACCCAAAGGATGATGACAGCCGATACAATTTATCTATTGCACAGTATATGCTTTCGAAACAGCGGCAACAAGGGGGTGGGACCGGCTCTGAACAAAATCAGCAGCAACAAAACAAACCAAAAGAGCAGCAAAACGGCGATAATAACGAAAATAAACAGAAACAAAACAAACAATCTGACCCTGAAAAAATTTCGAAAGGGGATGCCGAACGGATTTTAAAGGCTTTGGAACAAGACGAAAAAGACCTCCAGAAAAAAGTTCAGGAACAAAAAGTGAAAACTCAGAAAATTAATGTTGAAAAAGACTGGTAAGCAACTTTTACTTTGCTGATTTGCAGCTTTCTTCGATTTTAGTAAATTTACATTCTCTCTTTTATTGAGACGAAATGTATTAATGATGCAGAATAATCCAAAACCTGTTACCCTCATAGAACATACCGGAACCGTTAGTCCCGATATTTTCAGACGGATGCATCGAGACTTTACAAACATTCTGGACCATTTGGAGTTTGCTATCTCTTCACAGAAAAAGGTGTTTTCAATTTTTGATGAATTATTAACGAATGTCCAAAAACACTCCTGGCATGAACATGATTATGAAATTGAGTTCAGGGTAGAGTTATTGGAGAAATCAATCACTGTTCATTCTGTCAATCCCGTTGAGCCTTTACAACTGGTTCCGCTTAAAAAGAGGGTTGATGCACTTTCGCAGTGCGACGCAACCCATCTGAAAGCAGGATACTTCTCAACCATTTCAAACGAAACTCCTTTGGGTAATGGTGCAGGTCTGGGCTTGATAACTGTTTTCCGCAAAAGCAGTGCTGTTATTACCTCTTTCAGTACAACCGGCAAGGGTGTGCCGATTTTTTTTATGCAAGCAGTTATTCATTTGTAATTGAAGATGGTTACGAACGAGATTAAAAACGAGATAGCATCGCTTCCGGCAAAACCCGGAGTGTACAAGTTTATCGATTCTTCAGGGACCATAATTTATATTGGTAAAGCTAAAAATCTGAAAAAAAGAGTTAGTTCCTATTTCAATAAAACACAGGAAAATAACAAAACGCGTATCCTCGTCAACAAGATTGCCGGTATACAACACACTGTGGTCGATAACGAAAGTGAAGCACTACTCCTTGAAAATAATCTTATCAAACAGTGGCAACCCCGGTATAATTTGTTACTGAAGGACGATAAGACCTATCCATGGATTTGTATTACAGGGGAGTTGTTTCCAAGGATATTCTATACACGCACCAAAGAAGGAGCAAAAAACGAATATTTTGGCCCGTATGCATCGGTACATACTGTTAAGACATTGTTGCAGCTGATAAGGCAGTTATATAAGATCAGAACCTGCAGGTTATTGTTGAATCAGGATTCCATTCAGAACGGTAGGTTTCAGGTATGCCTTGAGTACCATATTGGTAATTGCAATGCACCTTGTGTGGGACTCCAAACGGAAAAAGCATATAGCGAAGATATTAAACTTGCCAGAGATATTATTAAGGGAAACCTGCAACGGGTAACTGATTATTTAAAAAATCAAATGCTCGATTTTGCAAAAGACTATAAGTTTGAAGAGGCAAACAGCATTAAACAAAAAATTGCAATCATCGAGTCCTATAAAGCCAAATCTACGGTTGTCAGCAATAAAATCAAACGCATCGACGTATATGGTTTGGCTGAGGATAAGGATTCTGTTTATATTAGTTTTTTAAAGATAGTGGATGGGGCTGTTGTGCACTCGCATAATGCCGAAATGCGGGCAAAATTTGGTGAAACAAAGCAAGAGTTGCTTGTTTCGTATGCATTTGAAATGTGGAGCAACTCCGGCGAAAAGGCTCCTGAAGCCGTTGTTCCTTTTTTGCCTGAATTTAAAATTGAAGGGCTCACTTGGACTGTTCCCCGGCAGGGCGATAAATTCAAATTGCTTGAACTCGCAGGCAGGAATGCTAAAATATATATGCTCGAAAGGCACAGAATAATAGAGAAAAAGGACCCCGAAATTGCTATTGAACGTAAACTGAAAGCATTACAGTTAGATTTACACTTACGCGAAATACCCGATTATTTCGAGTGCTTCGATAATTCGAACTTTCAGGGTTCAAACCCGGTAGCATCGTGTGTTGTATTCCGGAATGCAAAGCCATCGAAAAAGGAATACCGCCATTTTAATATAAAAACGGTTGAAGGTCCCGACGATTTTGCATCGATGCAGGAAATTGTATTTCGTAGGTATAAGAGGATAATGGATCAGAATGAAGAACTTCCAAAACTTATTATTGTGGATGGTGGGAAAGGGCAACTGAGTGCCGCTGTAGAGATACTGAAAAAACTTGGTGTATACGGCAAACTTGCTGTTATTGGAATTGCAAAACGACTTGAAGAAATCTATTTTCCGGAAGACTCTGTACCTGCATACCTCGACAAAAATTCAGAATCGCTGCGACTTATACGTTTTGCAAGAGACGAAGCCCATAGGTTTGCCGTAAGTTTTCATCGCAAAAAGCGGTCATCAGAGTTTTTAATATCAGAATTTGAGCAGATACAAGGCATTGGAGAGAAATCGATACTCTTGCTAATTGATAAATTCAAATCCTTGAGCGAAGTAAAAAAAGCCAATCAAGAAGACATTATTTCCTTGGTTGGTAAGAGTAAAGCAGAAAAAATTGCATCGTACTTTGCAATGAAGAAATAAAAAAGAGGCGTTTCCGCCTCTTAATTTTATTTGGTTTCAGCGTCTTTTTGTTTTTTCTTCATAAATTGGTATGCAATTGGTGTTGCAACAAAAATCGAAGAATAGGTTCCTACAAAAATACCCAGCAGTATTGCAAATACAAAACCTCTGATTACTTCACCACCGAAAATAAAGATAGCCAACAATACCAGTAAAGTTGTGAGAGAAGTTCCCATGGTACGGCTTAAGGTGCTGTTGATGGCCTGATTCATGGTTTCTTTCAGGTTCCGTTTTGGGAACTCCCGGATGTATTCCCTGATTCTGTCGAAAACTACCACCGTATCGTTGATGGAATACCCAATTACAGTGAGGATAGCTGCAATAAATGCTTGATCTACCTCCATCGAGAACGGGGCAATGGAATAAAACAACGAGAACGCTCCAATGATAATCAATGAATCGTGTACCAATGATGCAACTGCGCCCAGCGAATATTGCCACTTTTTAAACCTGAACAGAATGTAAATGAAAATACCCAAAAGCGAAATTAAAACTGCAATGAACGATTTCGACAAAACATCCTGAGCCACAGCAGGTCCTACTTTTTGTGAGCTTTGTCGGTAGGAGGCAAGGAATTCTTGTTGACTAATATTTGTTGGTAGCATCGGCTTCAACCCAACATACAGTAAGGAGTCAATTTTTGCATCGGTAGTTTTATCGCTCAAAGAAATTAAATATTTTGTTGTAATTTTAACCTGACTGCCTGCACCAAATGTTTTAACTTCGGGTGCTTCGGTAAATGTCAGCTTTAGGTTTTTAGCCACTTCCTGAGGATTTACAACATTGTCGAATTTTACAATATAGGTTCTGCCACCGGTAAAATCAATGCCCGGGTTAAGTCCGTAGGTTACAAGCGAAATAATACTGATGGCAATAAGAATACCGGAAATAACATAAGCAATCTTTCTCTTTTCGATAAACTTAATTTTAACATTCTGAAAAGCATTTTTACTAATAGGTGTCTCGAAAATAATTTTCTTGTTTCGTTTGATTTTTGTGTCAAAAACAAGACGAGTTATAAAGATAGCAGAGAACAACGAAGACAGAATACCAATAATTAGTGTGGTTGCAAACCCCTTAATAGGGCCAACTCCAAAATTAAAGAGAATAATTGCGACAATAATGGTTGTTAAGTTCCCGTCGATAATTGCAGAATAGGCATTCTTATAACCGTCTTTCACAGCAAGTGAAAGAGCTTTCCCTGCACGCATCTCTTCGCGGATACGCTCAAAAATAAGGATATTTGCATCCACTGCCATACCAATGGTGAGCACAATACCTGCAATACCCGGCAAAGTGAGCACTGCACCGAATGAAGCAAGAACCCCAAATATGAAGAAAAGGTTGGCAAGAAGAGCCAGGTTGGCTGTTAATCCGGGTCTTCCGTAATAAACCACCATATAGAGCATTACAATTATGAAAGCTATTATGAAAGAATTCAGACCGGAGTCGATGGCTTTTTGTCCCAGCGAAGGTCCAACAATTTCTTCCGAAAGAATATTTGCCGGTGCAGGCATCTTTCCTGATTTGAGAACGTTGGCAAGGTCCTTTGCTTCGTTGATTGTGAAATTTCCTGTAATCGAGCTGCGTCCACCTTTTATTTCGTTTTGCACTCGGGGATAGGAGTACACATATCCATCGAGAACAATGGCAATACATCTTTCTTTATTATCACGGGTAATTCTTGCCCATTCATTCGAACCATCGGCGTTCATCGTCATGCTAACTTCGGCATAAGCACTCGTTTGCCCGAAGTCTTCCCGTGCATTGGTAATTACATCTCCATTAAGAACAGCTCCATTTTTTACGCGTCGAAGTGCAATCAGTTCAAATACATCGTCTGAATTTTCGAGGGGTTTAAATGACCAGGCAAGCACCAAATCTTTATTGAGGAATGCTTTCACTTTTTCATCTCTGAAAATAGCGTTTATTTCAGCAGTATCGGTTGCTACTGCTCTTCCTACAACCGGCCCTTCCATTAATTGTCCGTCTTTCGATGCCGATGGGTTTAAAATAACAAAAAGTGGGTGCTGCGATTTAGCAAGAGCTTTGTCGCTTTCCTTTTTGTCATTGGCAGCGGTAGCCGGTTTCACTGCAGCATTAGTGTCGGGGGTTTCGGTAACATCATCCCCAGCAATAACATTCTGGTTTGGAACAGGTGCAGTGTTTTGGACTGTATCGGTTGCTGCCTCAACATTGGTTGTATCGGGCTGACCTCGTTTGGCAAGATATTCATCAATTTTTTCGAGCGATTTGTACACTTCTTTATTCTCGAATGTTTCCCAGAACTCCAGTAAGGCAGTTCCCTGCAGAAGCTTGCGAACGCGTTCAGGATCTTTAATACCGGGTAGTTCGATGTGAAAACGGCCTTTAACTGCAAAATCTTCCTGAATGTTTGGCTGTACTACACCGAAATGGTCGATACGTTTACGCAGAACTTCGTTGGCATTGCCTATAGCTGCAGTGTATTCCTCTTTAAGATAAGTAATTACCTGAGCATCGGTTGATGATATCGAAATCTTAGCGTTTCCCGAAGTAATGAAAATATTGGCAAGTGATTTTCCCTTCGAAACTTCCTTGTATGCTTTTGCAAAAATATCAACGAAGCTTTCGTTGCTCGACACCTGTTTGTCAACAGCAATTTGAAGTGCCTTGTTCAACACGGTATCGCTACGGTTATTCGATAGTGCACGTACAATATCGGCTGCCGATACTTCGATAGTTACGTTCATACCGCCTTTAAGGTCAAGACCCAGGTTTAACTGCCTTTCCTTAATTTCGTTGTAAGTATATTTCTTAAACATCCACAGCACACTTTCGCCACTCTTTGTGAGCGAATCGAGGTAATGCTTCTTAATACTATCGAGCTTGTGCGATTTTTCCAAATCATCAAGTTTCAGCTTCATGCCCGAATATTTAGCTTCGGCATATTTGCTTGCCCGATTCTCTATCTGGTAGGTTCTTACGGTAAAAGAAAGATAGTAAACACAAATCAGAGTAAGTAAAACTGCTACAAGAATAATAGCTCCTTTATTACGCATTTCAGTAAAATTTAACGTTTATACTTTTTAAAATTAGCTTGCAAATATAGATTATTTTTTAGAAAATACGATAACTTATTCAATATTTAGATGCAAGCGAAGTTCCTTGTCCAAATAACTTATTTCGGCCCGGTATTTTAGCAGTATATCACCGCCGATTATACCCGTGATTTTATGCTTTCCGATGGTATGATACATGGAATTGATGTGGTCGAATGGAATAAAAACAGAGAAGTAATTCCGTAACACAAAGCCACCGAGAGCAAAACTCTTTATTGTTGACACATACATTTCGCTGATACTCGAGTTAATACCCGACGACGCATTCTCTTCTGTAATTTTATTGAATTCGTTATCAGAAAAAACTTCGCTGTTTTTATCAAAAACCGATTGCGATGCTCCAGTATCGATAAGTACAATTCTTTTTTTTCTTCCAATGCGGCATTGGGCAAACAGATGTATCCCTTGTTTGTCGAGCTCACAGATTATCAGTGGTACGCTGAAAACCTTTATTTGGTTTTTTTTAAGTTGTTTCAATTCCGGTAATATTTAATGGTTTTCTGTCCTTAATAGTTTTAATTTTTCAAACTTAACTAAAAATGCTTTAAACGAATTGGATTTCAGATTGTCAAAACAACATAATTTTAAAACTTACTTATATGAGAAACAAGATTATTTTATTGAGCATTGCCGTAATGATGATTACCGGTGTGTCAATGGCGCAGAAAGCCGACTGCAATAATTCGAAGAAGGAACAAGCTACACTGTACGGTATTCAGGACCTTACACCCGAACAGGAAAAGGCTATTCAAACAATTAAAAAGGATATGCATTCCGTACAAAAAAATCTGAAAGCTGAACGTGATATTAAGGAAGCAGAGCTCAATAAGCTGTTAATACAGGATAAGGCCGACCTTAAGGCAATTGATGCTAAAATTGATGAGATTACAGCTATTCGTGCGCAA
>ENA-UPTA01000522-UPTA01000522.1-activated-sludge-metagenome-genome-assembly--contig:-NODE-522-length-44801-cov-8.963259_pt1 | contig 44801 bp, 31 predicted proteins | sample MGYA00238184_ERZ773361 | MGnify/ENA primary metagenome ERZ773361 (study PRJEB29100, sample SAMN05720205) | activated sludge metagenome | isolation source: anaerobic digester from wastewater... | reverse complement strand
TCGGGCCGTCGGGTCCGCGGACGTACTTGAAGACCTCGACGGGCTTCCCGTCGGGGGTCACCGTCACCGGGTCCCCGGGGCGGACCACCGGAGTGACCCGCCGCCGGCCGTCCTCGTACGCGACCTCCGTCGAGACCTCGACGGGGTAGAGCCGCCCGTCCGAGAGGCCGAGAACGATCAGCTCCGGCTCCGGGGCGCCCGCCTTCACGATCGTCGCGTCTCCGAGCAAGGGGAGCTCCCGCGTGAAGACCTCTCCACCGGGGACCGGGAGGCCGACGAGGCCCGCCTTCGTCGCGACGAACGCCTCCTCGCGGTATTCGTCGACGGAGAGGGCGAGAGGGACGGTCCCGGCCGGGAGGCTCCCGGCCGGGACCGCCCGGGCGGATGGCGGAACGAAGAGAGGCCAGACGACCGCCACGATCACGAAGAGGATCGCGAGGATCGCCGCGATGATCGCCACGCCCGAGAGCGTGACGAACCGGGCGGCGAAGCGATCCGCGAGGAGCCGCCGCCCGAGCGGGCGGGCCGCCCCCGTCGTCCTCGCGGGCGCCGGGGGCCGTCCTGCGGCGACGCTCTCGGTCGTGGCGGGCACGTCGGGTCCTCTACTTCAGGAGCTTGGCGAGCTCTTCCTGCTCGATCTTCGCCGGGAGCGGGAAGTAGCCGTCCTTGACGACGACCTCCTGGCCGTCCCTCGAGAGGACGAGCTTGAGGAACTCCCCGACGATCGGGTCGAGCGGCTTGCCGGGGGCCTTGTTGACGTAGACGTAGAGGAAGCGCGCGAGCGGGTAGTTGCCGGAGTAGGCCTCCTCGGGCGTCGCCGGGTGGCACGTGTCGCCCTGCTTCGCCGCGAGCGGGAGCGCCTTGACGCCCGCCGTCGCGTAGCCGATGCCGGAGTAGCCCATCGCGAACCGGTCGACGGTGACGCCCTGGACGACGGAGGCCGAGCCGGGCTGCTCCTTCACCTCGTCCTTGTAGTCGCCGTTCTTCAGGACGTGCTCCTTGAAGAAGCCGTACGTGCCCGAGGCCGAGTTGCGGCCGAAGAGGCTGACCGGGCGATTCGCCCAGTCGCCCGTCAGGCCGAGCTGGCCCCAGGTCTTGACGTTCTCCTTGTAGCCGGCCCGCCGGGACTTCGAGAAGGCGGCGTCGACCTGCGGCATCGTCAGGCAGGCGACGGGATTGTCCTTGTTGACGAAGACGGCGAGCGCGTCCACGGCGACGCGGACCTGCGTCGGCTTGTAGCCGAACTTCTTCTCGAACTCGTCGATCTCGCTCCCCTTCATGGCGCGGGACATCGGCCCGAGCTGGGCGGTGGCCGAGATGAGCGCCGGCGGAGCCGTCGAGGAGCCCTTCCCCTCGATCTGGATCTTCACGTTCGGGTACATCTTGTTGAACTTCTCGGCCCAGAGCGTCATCAGGTTGTTCAGCGAATCGGAGCCGATCGAGCTGACGTTCCCCGAGACCCCGGCAACGGCCTTGTAGGGCTTGATCGCCGGGTCGACCTGGATCGTCTGCGCGGCGGCCGTGCCGGCGAGCAGCACGGCGGCGGCGAGGGTGGCGGTCATCTTCATCTGCGTCCTCCTTCGGGATTCCAAACCGAGGCGGAGTCTTCCCGAGGGCGAACGGGACGTTGTTACGGCCAGGTTAACTCCGTGTGAAGCGCCCCGGCCGGGGCCCCCTCTCCTTACACGACCTTCATGCCGTCTCCACGGGGCCCACCCGTCCGCTTCCGAGACTCCGCCCGGCCCGGACGGTCCCCGCAGGCGCGACCGCTTCGGCGGCCCTCGGAGACATCGCCCTTCCCGGACGGATCTGAAAGGAGAGACGGAATGAGCCCCATGCTTCGACGCGTCCACGGAATCGCCCTGGCGGGCCTTCTCTTGCTCGTCGGCGCCGCCCCGGCCCAGGTGAACCTCCTCTGGTACAAGGAGGTCGCGAAGGACGGCCGGATCTACGTCTTCAACGACCCGAACGAGTTCAAGGCCTGGGAAGGCTCGGGCGAGCTCGGGAAGTCGATCACGAAGATCGGCTTCGGCCCGAACGGCGAGACGGTCGTCTTCGACAACGACGCGGCCCTCGACCTCTACGTCTTCAAGCACGGCAAGGAGCCCGAGGTCCGTCCCTATTCCGCGCCGAAGCCCCCGAAGCCGGTCCCGCCCACGACCCTCAAGATCGGGGACGGCGAGCTCAAGTTCAGCGGCCTCCTCCAGGGCTGGTACGTCATGGACGACTCGGCCACCGGGAGCGGCTCGAGCCAGCTCGGCAACTCCACCGGCGTCAACACGTTCCGCCTTCGCCGCGCCGAGATCAAGCTCTCGGGCAAGGTGACGAAGGAGTGGGGCTTCGAGGTCATGATCGACCCGACGAAGAGCCCGAGCGTCACCACCGGCGCCGACGGCAAGATCCTCCAGGACTTCGCCATCTCCTACTCGGGCCTCAAGGGCCACGACCTCCAGCTGGGGCAGAAGAAGGTCTGGCTCATGGAGGAAGGGAACCGCTCCTCCTCGGCCCTCGACTTCGCCGAGCGCTCCGTCGTCGCCCGCCAGTTCGCCGACAAGCGCGAGCTCGGCCTCTTCTGGAAGGCCAACTGGAGCCCGATGGTGACGACCGGCGTCTCGGTCACCCAGGGGACGACGCTCAACAACAACGACAACAACGACGCCCTCAACTTCAATGCCCGCCTCGACGTGAAGCCGACGAAGGGGCTCGCCGTCGGGGCCTCGGGCGGCTACAGCGCCGGAGAGGGCGCCGCCTACCTCGGCCGCGAGCGCTACGCCGCGCACGTCCGCTGGGAGGGGACCGAAGAGCTCCCCCTCGGCTTCCGCTTCGAGTACGCCGAGGGGCGCGACGAGCAGGCCTCCGGCGGCGTCGTGACGAAGCTGAAGCGGAACGGCTGGTACGGCACCGTCCTCTACACCTTCGCGAAGAAGCTCCAGCTCGCCGCCCGCTACGAGCAGTTCGACCGGAACAAGGAAGCCGCCACCGACAACAAGCTCACGATCCTCACCGGCGGGCTCCACTACTTCATCAAGGGGAACAACGCGAACCTGAAGCTGAACGTCGAGTCGATCGAGGACGACGGCCGCTCCGTCGGCGGCGTCCTCGACGAGAAGTACCTCCAGGCCGTCGTCGCGGCCCAGGTCTCCTTCTAGCCCCCGCTCCCGGACGTCCTTTCGGCCCCCGGCGCTCCAGCGCCGGGGGACATGCCGCTCGCGCCCCCCGGGAGCTCGACGAAGAACGTCGCGCCGTGCCCGGGCTCGCTCTCGGCGCGGATCGAGCCGCCCATGCGCTCGACGGCCTTCCTCACGAGGGCCAGGCCGATGCCGGTCCCGGGGAACTCCTCCTGCCTGTGGAGCCGCTGGAAGATCTCGAAGATCTTCTCTCCGTACACCGTGTCGAACCCGATTCCGTGATCGCGGACCCAGAAGCGGCAGGTCCCTCCCGACGACTCGCCGCCGATCTCGATGCGCGGCGCCTCCGCGCCCCTTCGGAACTTCAGCGCGTTCCCGAGGAGGTTGCGGAAGACGATCGCGAGCCCCTCCCGATCGGCGCGCACGACGAGGCCGTCGACGTCGACGCTCACGGAGGCGCCGGTCGAAGCGACCTCCTCCTGGACGTGCGCCAGCGCCAGCCGGACGCTCTCGCCGAGCGTGATCGACTCGGGCTGGAGGGCCTTCCGCTCGACCCGCGAGTAGGCCAGGAGGGCGTCGATCAGCTCGCCCATCCGCCGGGCCCCGCCCCGGACCCGCTCGAGGTAGTCCCGCGCCTTCCCGTCGAGCGCCCGGCCGAACTCCTCGACGAGGAGGTGGCTGTAGCCGTCGATCGCCCGCAGGGGGGCCTTCAGGTCGTGAGAGACGGAATAGGCGAACGTCTCGAGCTCGCGGACGGCGCTCGCGAGCTCCGCCGTCCGCTCCTCGACGCGGCGCTCGAGGTCGGCATTCAGGCGCCGGACCTCGGCTTCGGCCTGCTTGCGGGCGGCCTCCCCGCGGATCGTCTCGAGCGCGAATGCGACGTCGAGGGCCATCTCCTCCAGGAGCTTCATCTCCTCGACGTCGAGGTGGTCGTCCGGGCCTGCCGCCAGGACGAAGGCGCCGGCCGGACGCCCCTCCACGACGAGCGGCAGCGCGACGGCGGGTCCGCGGTCGCGCGCGGCCCCGCTTGCCGCTGCGTCCGTCGTCTCTCCCGCGCGCGACGTCGCCGACCGCCCCTGCCGGATCGACTCGAGGGCGAGCGTCTCGGCCCACGCCGACTCGCCCGCGGACGGGTCCGGCTCCGCGGCCGGCGCCCGGCCGACGCTCCGGATCGCACCGTCTTCCGCGAGGAAGAGCCGTGCATCGTGGAATCCCCCGACCGAGACCGCGATCCGGCACGCCTCGGCGGCCAGGGACGGTATGTCCCGCTCGCGGACGATCGCCTGGTTCACGTCGCTGAGGACCGCGTAGACCCGGTTCAGGTGGCGGATTCTCCCTTCCGCGGCCTTGCGCTCCGTGATGTCGTTGATGACCGCGAGATAGACGTCGCCGGCGGCCGCGCTCACCCGCTGGAGGTTGACCTCGATCGGGTAGACGCTCCCGTCCTTCCGGCGGTGGACGGTCTCCAACCTGTAGACCTCGCCGGGCGACTCATCCAACTCCCGGAACATCGCGCCGAAATCGTCGGGCGTCATTCCCGGGACGAGGTCCATCGGCGTCATCCCGCGCAGCTCCTCCTCGGAGTAGCCGAGGTTCCGCGCCGCTCCCCGGTTCGCGAAGGAAAAGCGGAAGGTGACCGGGTCGAAGACGAAGATCTCGTTCAGGCTCCGTTCGATGACCTCACGGAGCGAGGCGCCCTCCCGCTCCGCGAGCCTTCGCCCGCGCTCGGCCCGGCCCAGCTGGCGGCGCCAGACCGCCAGGACGCCCGCGGCCACCGCCGCGAGCAGCCCCGCCATCGCGAGGACCGTGAGCCAGAGCCGTTCGCGCAGGGGGCCGTAGGCCTCCTCGACGTCGACGGATGCGACGAGCTTCCAGGGCGAGCCAGTCACGCGGCGGGCGGCGGCGACGACCTGGCTTCCGTCGGGGCGGGGAAAGAGCCCGACCACCTCCTCGCCGGCGGCCGCGCGCACGAACATCGGTTCGACCTGCGCCTTCGGGACCGGCTCGATCCGCGGCTCCTTCCCGTCCGCGTCCGCGGCCCGCGCCACGAGCACCGCGTCGCCGTCCTGGCGAACGAGAAACGTCGCCGCCGTCTGCGAGGGGACCGGCCAGTCGGAGAGGAACGTCTCGAGGTGGGACCGGACGTCGATCCCGAGCAGCACGGCGCCCCGGGGACGCCCCTCGAGGACGATCGGGACGACGACCGCCATCCGGAGCACGCCCCGTGGCTCGTGCGTGTGAAGGTCTTCGAGACGCGCTTCGCCCGATCGGAGGAGCTCGGCGAAGTGCCGGCCGTCGTCACCCACGATCGGTGCGGCGTCGTTCGGGATCGAAAGACGCCGCGCCCCGCGAGCGTCGAGGACCTCGACGCTCGCATAGCCGTAGCTCTCCCGGACGCTGCCGAGCCACTGCCCGAGGACCGCCTCGTCGTCGCTCGTGAGCCTCCCGACGAGGAGACCGTCGACGAGACGGCGGAAGGCCCGGCTCTCCTGAAGGACCCGTCCGTCGCCGAGCCGCTCGGTCCGCCAGCGGGCGAGGTCCGTCGCCTTGAGCTCCGCGATCGTCGAGACCTGCAGGTCGACCCGCTCCCGCAGGCGCCGGCCCTGCTCGCGGAACCAGGTCGCACCCCAGAGGACGATTCCCGCCGCGAAGACCAGGAAGAGCCCCGCCAGCATCGCCTCCGCGCTGCGCGGCAGGCGCACCTCGTCGTCCGGCCGAGGGATCCGGGCCCGCGCGGCGAGGACGACGGCCAGGCCGATCGTGACGAGCGCGGTGCTCGTCGTCACGGCCGGCGGCAGGACCGGGCCACGGTAGAGGAGCGGCTCCCCCACCACATATGCGAGGAAGAAGACGACGCCGCACACGAGGACTACGAGGCCGGCAGCCGTGGCGAGCCATCCTCGCGTCCGGCCCCGCCCCGGAGGGATCTGGAGCGCGAGGAGCGAGACGCTCACGAGGAAGAACGCGGCGGCCGCCACGGGCGAGATGTGCCCGAGCGGCCAGCCGGAAACGCGCCCCTCGATCCGAAGGCCGACGTGCTCGATCGACAGGTACGTTCCGCGCAGCCTGGCGACGAGCAGGACAGCCGAGCCGAGCGCCGCGAGGGAGGCGAGAACGACGCCCGCGCTCCGCGCCCCCGCCCCTCGTCCCGGCCGGGCCGCCACTGCGGCCACGCCCCCGAGGACCAGGAAGAGGAGCGCCGTGCTCGGCGCCATCGGGATGCTCGAGAGGTCGAAGGCGGTCAACGCCCTCCGACCGGTCGCCCAACCGACGAGGGTTGCGGCGCCAAGCGCCATCGTCGCGACGGCGCAGACCAAGCCGGCGGCCGCCGCCCGGCCGGAGCCGGGGCCGCCCGGGGCGGGCGCAGCCGAGGGGGGCGTCTCGTCTCCCACTGTCCAGCCTCGCACCAGTATGCCCCCTCCGCGCCGAGCCCGCGATTCGGGGCCGGGCCGACCGCTTCCGCACCGAGCGCCGTCCTTCCGGGGCGCCGTCCGGATCCCGAGCCCCGCGCTACTCCTTCTCCCACGAGACGAACGCCCAGCGGGACGGCTCGCGGCCGGTCCCGGCGCGCGCGGGGTCCTCGCGGTACCAGGCTTCGAGGCGCCCTCGCTCCTCGGGGGTGAGAGCGCCGAGCGAGAACTCCACGCGCCGGGCGAGCTGATCGAACCCCGGCTTTTCGTCGGGCCGGCGCCCGGCGCGGATGAAGTCGAGGCGCGGATGACGGCCCATCCGGTGGAGGAGGTTCACGACGTAGATGTAGTCCGGGTAGGCCGGCTTCTCGCGCCCGAGGAGCGCGAGGAGGTCGGCGCGGACGAAGCGCCCTCCGGCGAGGCTCGTCAGGCAGACGCGCCGCCTCGCCTTCGCGTCGAGCCGCGCGAGGGCGTCCTCCATGTCGCGGACGAGCGTCGAGCGGGAGGCGAGGACGAGGTCGCACGCCGGGACGTCGTCCCACGGCTCCTCCCAGGAGCGGAGGATCGGCTCGACGTTCGCGAGGCCTCGCGCGGCGGCGTGACGCGTCATCGCGTCGAGCATCCCCCGGCTGAAGTCGAGGCCCCAGACCTTCGAAAGGCGCGGGGCGAGAGCGAGGGCGATCGTCCCGGGGCCGCACCCGACGTCGAGGAGCGTGCGGCAGTCCGTCAGGTCGACGAGGCGGAGGAGCTCCTCGACGTAGGGGCTCCCTTCCAGCTCGCGGCTCAGGTCGGAAGCGCGCGCGTCCCACGCCTCGGGCGGCTTCTCGCGTCCGCCGCTCGCGGCGAAGTGCTGCCGGTAGAGGCGCCCGAAGTCGACGTCGAGGATCGTCTCGGGGCGCTTGCCGTCAACGTCCGTCATCGATCTCCTCCGAGGTCCCAGAGCCGCGTCGCTCCGGGCCAGCGCGCCCCCGCCGCGGCGACGAGCGACGGCCTCACGACGACGATCGCGAGGCCGTGGCGGCGGGCGTCGAGGAGGCCGAACGCCGCGGTGAAGCCGCTCCCGCGCCCGAGCTCCAGCGGGCCGAGCTCGTCGACGAGAAGGAGGTCGCACGCCCCGACCCTCTCGAGCGCGACGTTCCCAGCGGCGAGCGCCTCCGGGTCGAAGCGCCAGCCGAGGCCCTCGGTCCCGGGAAGGTCCGGCCGCGCCCGCTCGGCCAGGAAGCGGCGTGAGCCCGTGGCGAGGTCGAGGAGGTCGATGGCGCGCTTCTCGCCGCCCGCGAGGACGGGAGGCGAGAGGACGCCGCGGACGGCGAGCTTCGCCTCGCGCGCCGCGCGTGCGAGCGCTTCGCACCAGCGCGTCTTCCCCGCCCCCCGCCCGCCGGTCAGGAGGGCGAGGGAGCCCATGGGAAGCGAGCCCCACCGCGCGACGAGCTCCTCGGTTGGCGGCGGAGGCGCGCTCAAGGCCGCGCCCCCGACGGCGCGATCCGCGCCGTCACCGCCGCGAGGTCGGCCCGGTAGAGGTGCGCGAGGCGCTCGGGCGTCGCGGTCTCACGCGGCGGCCCCTGCGCGACGATCCGTCCTCCATCGAGGAGCGCGATTCGGTCGGCGACCTCCAGCGCGTGCTCGGGCTGGTGGGTCGACATCAGGATGCCGATGTCGTCGTCGCGGAGGCGGCGGATCTCCCCGAGGACGCGGAGCTGGTTGCCGAAGTCGAGGCTCGCCGTCGGTTCGTCGAGGATCAGGATCCCGGCTTCCTGCGCGAGTGCCCGCGCGATCAGGGTCAGCTGGCGCTCGCCGCCGGAGATCTGCGTGTAGACGCGCTCGGCGAGCCGCCCGATCCCGAGGCGCTCGAGCGCCGCGCGGGCGACGTCGTGGTCCCGCCGCGACGGGGCGGTGTAGCGGCCGTGGCGGGCCGTCCGCCCCATCAGGACGACCTCCTCCACGGTGAAGGCGAAAAGGCCGGCGTGCGCCTGCGGCACCCAGCCGAGGAGCCGCGCCCTCTCGCGCCGCGGCCAGCGGGAGAGCGGCCGCTCCGCGACGCGAACCTCGCCGGCGATCGGCGGGAGGACGCCGAGGAGCGTCCGGAAGAGCGTCGTCTTCCCTCCCCCGTTCGGGCCGAGGAGGCAGACGACCTCGCCTCCCGTCAGGTCGAGGTCCACTCCTTCTCCGACCGGCGTCCCGTCGTAGCCGAAGCTCAGGCCGCGCGCCTCGAGCTTCGTCACGAGAAGCGGCCTCCCCGAGCGAGGAGCCAGAGGAAGGCGGGGGCGCCGACGAGCGCCGTGAGGATGCCGAGCGGCAGCTCGATCGCGGCGGCGCTGCGGGCGAGCGTGTCGGCGATGGCGACGAACGCGGCGCCGAGGAGGAGCGCGGCCGGGAGCGACCGCGCGAACCGCGGCCCGACGAGGAGGCGGGCCGCGTGCGGCACGACGAGGCCGACCCAGCCGACGATCCCGGCGATCGCCACGGAGGCGCCCGTCACGAGCGTCGCGGAGACGATGAGCGTGAAGCGCAGGCGGGAGACGTCCTCCCCGAGCGCGGCGGCCTCCTCGTCGGCGAGCGTCAGCAGGTCGACCCGGTGACGGAGGAGGAGAAGCGGGAGGAGCCCCGCCCCGACGAGCGGCGCGGCCCGCCACACGTCGGCCGGAGAGGAGGCGCTGAGCCCCCCGAGCAGCCAGAACGTGATCGACGGGAGCTGCACGGTCGGGTCGGCGAGGACCTTCGCGAGCGAAATTCCGGCCGAGAAGAGCGTTCCGATCGCGATGCCGGCCAGGACGAGGACGAGGACCGGGTCGTGCCGCCGCACGCGCCCCGCGACGAGCGTGACGAGGCCGACGGCGGCGAGGCCGCCGGCGAAGGCGGCTCCCTGGATGCCGAGCGTCGGCAGGCCGAGGAGGATGGCGAGGGCCGCCCCCATACCCGCTCCCGCGGAGGCCCCGAGGATGTCGGGCGAGACGAGCGGGTTGCGGAACATCGCCTGGTAGGCCGTCCCCGCGGCCGAGAGCGCCGCGCCGACGAGGAGGGCCGCGGCGAGCCGCGGGAGACGGAGGCTCCAGACGACCATCGTCGCCTGCCCTTCCGCGGAGGGGCCGCCGAGGAGCGCGCGAAAGAGCTCGCCGGGGCCGAGCGCGATCGGGCCCGCCGCGAGGCCGGAGAGGATCGCGAGAGCGAGGAGGAGTCCGAGGAGGAGCCAGGGCCAGCGCGGCATCAGGCCCCCGCGAGCAACCGCTCGAGGGCCGTCCGCTCGGGCGCGAAGCCGTAGAAGGCGGCGTGGAAGGCGCGGACCCGCTCGACCTCGTCCTTTCCGAGGGGCGTGCCGTGGAGGCGCGAGGCGAGCCACGGGAGGCCGACGAGACGGTTGACGCCCGGCGGCCCGTCGAGCCACCCGAACGGAAGGCTCGGCACGAGATGGAGCCGCCCGGCGCGGACGGCGGGGAGGCGCCGCCAGCGATCGTCCCTCCGCGCGCTCGCGAAGAAGCCCGCGTCCTGCGTCAGGACGACCTCCGGTGCCCAGGCCGCGACCTGCTCGAACGAGACCCGTGCGACTCCGCCCCCGAGGCCGGTCGCGACGCTTCGTCCCCCGGCGAGGGCGAGCGACTCCGCGTTGAGCGAGCCCTCCTTCACGGTCTCGAGACCGTCCGCGCCACGGGCCACGTAGACGCCCGGCGCCCGTACCCCGTCGCGGCGCGATCCGCGCGCCTCGGCGAGGAACCGCTCCGCCTCGCGCGCGAGGTGGGCGCCGCGCTCCGGCACGCCCAGGAGCCGACCCGTCTCCGAGAGCTGCCACGGGCTGTCGGAGAGACGACCCGGGACGAGGAGATACGGGATGCCCGTCCGCTCGTGGACGTTCTCCGCGGCGGAGAGGTACGTCGCGTCGACCGTCCCGGTGTCGAGGATCAGGTCGGGCTCGAGCGCGAGGAGCTTCTCGAGCGGAATCGTGCTGCCGCGCCCCGAGAGCCGGCCGAGGAAGGGGCGCTCGCGAACGGCGGGCGCGAGGAGGGCGCGCGCCTCGGGCGGCAGCGGCATCGGCCAGCCGATCAGCCGCTCCGGGGAGAGGACGTGCGCGAGGACGGCGGCCGGAGGGCCGGCGGCGAAGACGCGCCGAACGCGGTCGGGCCGCGGGAGGGTCCCGAAGACGCGCATCTCGCGCGCGGTCGCGGCGGCGCTCCCGCCGAGAAGACGCGCGGCGGGAAGCGCGGCGAGGGCGGCGAGGAACGTGCGGCGGTTCATCGCGGCGGGGCCGACGGCGAGAGGAACCGGGGTCGCGGCGCCACGTCGACGCTCCGGGAGGCCGTTCTGCGCAGGCTCACGACCCGATGATAGCCGCCGGCCTGCGTCGCCCCCGCCGTCCCTCTCGCCTCCGTCCTGGACGCCCATCCATCAATAAACTATGATTCGTGATCGACCGAATCGAGGGCCGGCCCGCCGGACCTCTTCATTCGAAGGAAGGACCCCGCCATGGAATCCGCCCCCCGCAAGATCGAAGTCCTCGGCCCCGGCTGCGCCCGCTGCAAGGAGACGTACCGCGTCGTCGCGCACGTCGTCGAGACGGAGAAGCTCCCCTTCACCGTCCAGAAGGTCGAGGGGATGGAGCGGATGATCGAGCTCGGCCTCCTCGCGACGCCCGGCGTCGCCGTCGACGGCAAGGTGCTCTTCTCCGGCCGGATCCCGAAGGCCGAGGAGCTCCGCGCGGCGCTGGCCGCGCTCTGACACCCCGCGACGGGGCGGGACCGCGGCGAGCGCGGCGCCTGCCCGGAGGCCATCCATGAAGGAGAGGACGAAGCTCCTCCTGATCGTCGGGGTCTTCCTCGGCGCCTGGTTCCTGCCGATCGAGAGCGTGCGCGTGCAGCGGGCGCTCCCCGAGGGATTCGTCCTGTTGCGCGACTACGCGCGCGAGCACGTCCTCCTCTGCCTCGTTCCGGCGTTCTTCATCGCCGGGGCGATCGGTCAGTTCGTGAGCCAGGGCGCGGTCATGAAGTACCTCGGCGCTACCGCGAAACGCCCGGTCGCCTACGGCGTCGGCTCGGTCTCCGGCGCCATCCTCGCGGTCTGCTCCTGCACGGTGCTGCCCCTCTTCTCGAGCATCTACAAACGAGGCGCGGGACTCGGCCCGGCCACGGCGTTCCTCTACTCGGGCCCGGCGATCAACGTCCTCGCGATGATCCTGACGACGCGCGTGCTGGGCCTGCAGATCGGCCTCGCCCGCGCGCTCGGCGCCGTCGCCTTCGCCGTCGTCATCGGCCTGATCATGGCGGCGATCTTCCGGAAGGAGGAGGCCGAGCGGGTGAAGAACGGCCCCGACCCCTTCGCCGCGGCGGGAGCCGCCGCCGAGGGCCGGACGCGCGAAGGGTGGCAGGACGCCTCCTTCCTCGGCACGATGGTCGCGATCCTCGTCTTCGCGAACTGGGGCGCCTCGAATAGGGCCGTCGGCTTCTTCGCGGCGGTCTACGAGGTCCACTGGTATCTCGCCGGCGCGGCCCTCGCGGCTCTCCTCTTCATGATGATCCGCTGGTACGACAAGGAGGAGCTCCGGCTCTGGGTCCTCGGGACCTGGGAGTTCGCCAAGCAGATCCTCCCGCTCCTCCTCGGAGGCGTCCTCGTCGCCGGGTGGCTCATGGGCCGCCCCGGGCACGACTCCGGCCTGATGCCCGACGCGTGGATTGCCGGGGCGGTCGGCGGGAACTCCCTTGCCGCGAACCTCTTCGCCTCGGTGGCGGGAGCCTTCATGTACTTCGCGACGCTCACCGAGATCCCGATCCTCCAAGGCCTCCTCGGCTCGGGAATGGGCAAGGGACCCGCTCTCGCCCTCCTCCTCGCCGGTCCGGCGCTCTCCCTGCCGAGCATGATCGTCATCCACTCGTACCTCGGCACGAAGAAGACCGTCGCCTACGTCTCCCTCGTGATCGTCATGTCCACCGTCACCGGCCTCGTCTTCGGAGCGTTCGCGTCATGAGCATCGGGAAGAAGCACCTCGTCACCGGAGCCCTCCTCGCCTTCGTCGCCGTCACGGGAATCACCCTCGTGGTGAAAGAAACCCGGCACGCGCGCGCGGTGGAGGCCTCGGCGGCCGCTCCGGCCTCGATACCGGTGCCGCCGGCCGCGGAGGCGTCCACGGTCGTCGTCACCTACTTCCACACGACGGCGCGTTGCCTGTCGTGCCTGAAGATCGAGGAGCTGACGAACGCCACCCTGACGATGCGATTCGCCGACCCGATCGCCGAGAAGCGCGTCGTCTGGCGCCTCGTGAACACCGACGAGCCCGCGAACGCCCACTACATGAAGGACTACGGCCTCTTCACGAAGTCGGTCGTCGTCTCCGAGGTGAAGGCCGGCAAGGAGCTCCGCTGGAAGAACCTCGACCAGGTCTGGCCGCTCCTCCGCGACCCGGAGGCGTTCCAGGACTACGTCGAGCGGGAGGTCCGGGCCTACCTGGAGAAGGCGTGACGCCCGACCTGGCGCCGGCGATCGCGACGGCCCTCTGGCTCGGCGTCCTCACGTCGATCAGCCCCTGCCCGCTCGCGACGAACATCGCCGCGGTGTCGTACCTGGCGCGCCGCGCCGACAGGCCCCGCCTCGTCCTCCTCTCGGCCTTCACCTACTCCCTCGGCCGCGCCCTCGCCTACGCCGTCGTCAGCGCCGTCGTCGTCCTCGGCCTCCTCTCGGTCCCCGGCCTCTCGCAGTTCCTGCAGCGGTACATGAACAAGCTGCTCGGGCCGCTCCTCGTCCTCGTCGGGATATACCTCCTCGGCCTCCTCTCGGCCGGGCTCTCGACGACCGCCGGGAGCGAGGAGCTGCGGACGAAGGCGGCCGACGGGGGCGCCTGGGGCGCGGCGCTCCTGGGCGCGCTCTTCGCACTCTCCTTCTGCCCCGTCTCGGCCGCCCTCTTCTTCGGAAGCCTCGTCCCGCTCTCGCTCCAGCAGGGGTCGAAGGTTGTCCTTCCCGTCGTCTACGGCTTCGGCACGGCGCTCCCGGTCGTTGTCCTGGCCCTCGTCGCGACGGGCGGGACGAAGGCGCTCGGCGCGGCGATGACGAAGGTGGGGAGGTTCGAGGTCTGGGCGAGGCGGATCACCGGCGTCGTCTTCGTCGCCGTCGGGATCTACCTCTCGGTGCGGTTCGTCTTCCTGGGGTGAGGGGGGCGCCGCCCTTCGCCCGGCCCGCCGGCGGCAGCGGCTCCGGCACCGCGTTCGCGTCCCGGCTCCGCATGACGCCTCATCATCTTCATTCTGCATGCGTTATGATGAAGGCGGAAGGAACCCGTCCGATGTCGTCCCTCCAGATCCGCGAGCTGCCCGCCGAGCTCTACGAGGCCCTCGCGCTCCGGGCACGGCTCGAGCAGCGAAGCCTCGCCCAGCAGGCCGTGACCGAGCTTCGCAAGACGCTCTCGGACGGTTCGGCCCGGAAGCTCGTCCTCGCGGACGTGAGGCGACGCCTTCGCGAGGAAAAGCCGCGGCCCCCTCGTGTTTCCCTCGAGAAGCTCGTCCGCGAGGACCGGGCCCGGTGACGGCGCCCCGGATCGTCCTCGACGCCTCGGCGGCGCTCCGCGTCGTTCTCGCATCGCCCGGTATCGAGGAGGCATTAGCGGCTCTCGAGCGCGCCTCTCTCGTCCTCGCCCCGTCCCTCTTCGCGAGCGAGACGGCGAACGCCCTGTGGAAGCTCGGGAGCAAGGGCCTGCTCCCGGCGGAGGTCCTCGCCGAACGCTGGGAGATGGCGATGGCCCTCCCGAGCCGACTCTGTCCAGACCACGAGCTGGCCGTCGAGGCTCTCTCCGAGGCCTCCCGTCACGGGCACCCGGTCTACGACCTCCTCTACGCCGTCCTCGCCCGACGCGAGGGCTGCCGGGTCCTCACCTTCGACCGACGGCTCCTCTCGCTCCTTCGGAAGCTGGGGATCGGGGTCATCGGGGGAGCATCCGCCGGGGCCTGAAGCCCGGCCCCTCACTCCTCTCTCCACGCCTCCGGAAGCACCTCGACCTGCTCCAGGACCGTCTGCGTCGCCTTCTCCCGCTTGTCGCGTCGGGAGCCAGCGTGACGGCAATCCGCGCGGCGCCCCGGTGCCGTCTTCCCGTCCGACCGTCACGTCGCCAGGACCGGGCGTGCGGGCGAGGTGTCAGCCGATGGCCCTGCACACAGCACGGCTCCCCTTCACGAGCCCTTCCGGCGACGGCTGAGATAGGCCTTGATCCGGCGCGTCGTCTCAGACGTCCTGGCGTAGACGCCCCGGCGGTCGGTCGGCTCGAGGACTCGCTCGGCGAGCCAGTTGCGGACCGTGGCGCGAGAGACGCCGAGGGCGACGAGGTCGGCGGTGGTCATCTCCTTCGCGACCTTCGCGACCTTCGCCATCTTCGCGAGGCGGGCTCCGGCCGGCTTGCCGCGCTTCAGCTTCGGAACGGCCGCGAGGACCGCCGCCGCTTCGGGCGTCTCTCTCGGCGTCGCCGTGGAGCGGGGCTTTCGCGCGCGGGCGGGCGCCTTCGCCTCACTCGTCGCCTCCTCCAGCTCGATGCCGAAGATGGAGGAGAGGTCGGCGCCGGCGAGGGCTTCGTCCCGAGAGGCCGGGCCCGCGATCGGGGCGTCGACGGCGGCGGTGACGAGCTCGAGGTGGTCGGCCTGCCGGAGGAGGAAGAGGAGCTCGGGGCGGTGGTCGAGCCGGGTGCCGATGCCGTAGAGAGCGGCCGCGAGGTGTTTGCAGAGACGCGCGGAGTCGGGGCAGGAGCAGCGCATCCGAATCTCCGCCGGCGAGGGGAAGAGTCCCGCTCCGGGCCGGGTCACGACGGACATCACCGCCTGCGAGAGGCGCCCGTCGAGGAGCTCGACGAGAGAGTCGACCTTGCCCGCGCACTCCGACCGGATTGCCCGCCACTTCGCCTCCGCGAGTCTGTCGACGGTGATCTCGATCTCGTAGAGGTCCGATCCCTGGACGAGGGCCGTGACGAGGCCGGGCGCGACCTTCAGGTCGAGGACCAGGCCGTTGGCGAGGTAGGAGCGGCCGCGCGGGAGGCGGTTCGAGAAGTCGCCGTAGACCTCGAGGTTGCGGCACCAGGCCTTGCCCCAGAACGACCGGGCGACGGTGCGCCCCTCGATCGTCACCGGCTCGAGGATCTGCCCCTTCTTCCGGAGCGACGCGGCCTGCTTCGCCGCCCGGGCCCTCCGGCTCGCCACGCTCACGTAGGGGGCGTAGCCCCAGCCGTATCCGTATCCGTAAGCCATACCCTCTTCTATTCTGCCGTCGCCGCGGCGAGGTCGAGCGAGACGAGCTGGAGGAGCTCGGCATCGCTCAGCTCTGTCAGACGGGCCTCCGCCCCTCCCTCGAGGACGTCCCTGGCGAGCGCCTTCTTCGCCTCGATGAGGGCGTCGATTCTCTCCTCGACCGTCCCCCGGCAGACGAGCTTGTGGACGAGGACGTTCCGCTTCTGCCCGATGCGGAACGCGCGGTCGGTCGCCTGGTCCTCGACGGCGGGGTTCCACCAGCGGTCGAAGTGGACGACGTGCGAGGCCTCGGTGAGGTTGAGGCCGGTGCCTCCCGCCTTGACCGAGACGACGAAGAACGGCGGCCCGTCCTCGCGCTGGAACTCTTCGACGAGGGCGCGGCGCTTCGCGACGGGCGTCCCTCCGTGCAGGACGAGGCCGGGACGGCCGAAGACCCCCGCGAGGAACGAGGCGAGCGGCCCGGTCATCTCCTGGAACTGCGTGAAGACGAGCGCCTTCTCCTGCCGGGAGGCGATCTCCTCCCCGAGCGCGGCCAGACGGCCCAGCTTGCCGCTCTCCTTCGGGTCGAAGCGGCCGTCGCGGAGCCACTGCGAGGGGTGGTTGCAGAGCTGCTTGAAGCGCATCAGGTACGAGAGGACGACGCCGCGACGCTTCATGCCGTCGACGGCCGAAAGGAGCTTCGCCAGCTCGCCGACGGCCTGCTGGTAGAGAACGGCCTGCGTCTTCGAGAGCGGGCAGAAGACCTTCATCTCGGTCTTCTCGGGGAGGTCGGAGATCACGCTTCGGTCGGTCTTCAGCCGCCGAAGGATGAACGGCCTGACGAGCCGGCGGAGGGGCCCCCAATCGGGGTTCGCCGAGGTGGCCCGCGCCTTCGTGAACTGCCCGAACTCCTTCGCCGAGCCGAGGAGGCCGGGCTGGAGGAAGTCGAAGAGCGACCAGAGGTCGCCGAGGCGGTTCTCGACGGGCGTCCCCGTGAGCGCGAGACGCCCGCGGCTCGCGAGCGCCTTGACGGCGCGCGTCTGCTTCGCGGACGGGTTCTTGATCGCCTGCGCCTCGTCGAGGACGACGAGGCCCCACCGGACCTCTTGCAGGGCCGGGAGACGGAGGAGCGTCGCGTAGGTCGTGATCGTGACGTCGACGCGGCCAGCCGCCGTCGCCGCGTCGGCCAGCTCTTTGGCCGGGGTGACGGAGGGGTGGGCCACGAGGACGGAGAGAGACGGGGCGAAGCGGGCGATCTCGGCCGTCCAGTTCGCCACGAGCGAGGCCGGCACGACGAGGAGGTGAGGGCCTTTCTCTCCCGCTCTCTTCAGCGCGAGGAGGAGGGCGAGGACCTGAATCGTCTTTCCGAGCCCCATATCGTCGGCGAGGCAGCCCCCGAGCCGGAGCCTCGAGAGGGTGTGGAGCCAGGCGACGCCGTCCTTCTGGTAGGGACGCAGCGTGCCGAGAAGCGCGGGGCCGGGGTCCGCAGCGGCGCGCCCCTCCGGGGTCCGGAGGCTCTCGAGCGCCTTCGCGAGCCAGCGCCCCGGCTCGACGCGCACCCAGCCGCCGTCTCCGCCTCCGCCCGGGCTCGTTCCGAGGCCCGCGGCGAGGCGGAGAGCCTCCCCGATACCGACGCCCTCCCCCTGCGATTCCGCCGCCTTCGCGAGACGCGCGAGGGCCTCCTTCAGCTCGGCCGGGTCGATCTCGACCCAGCGCCCCCTCACGAGGGCGAGGCCGGCCGTCGACGCGAGGATCTGCCGCCGCTCTGCGGCCGTGAGCGCTTCCCCGCCGAGCGTCAGCTCGACGGAGAAGTCGAGGAGCGAATCGCCTCCGACGCCCGAGACGAGCGCCTCGCCCACCGTGACGCGGACCTCGGGGCGCGGCGGCGCCCCCTTCTTCCACCAGTCGGGAAGGCGAAGAAGGACGCCGCTCTCCTCGAGGAGAGGAGCCTCCCGAAGGAACGACCACGCCTGGGAGGAGGTCCACGCCAGCGGTTGGAAGACCTGGCCCGAGTCGACGAGCGCCTTTACGAACGGGCTCTTCTCCGCGGCCCGCTGGACCGGCACGAGGAGTGACCTCAGCGCATCGCGGTCGCGCGCGGCGCCGGAGGTCTTCACGGCGTGGCCGAGCGGCTGGTGCTGGACCCGTCCGGCTTCGGAGAGCCGTGTCGCGTACGTCGCGAGGAACGCGAAGGGCTTCGTCTCGCTCGTCTTGTTCTCGGCGAGGTGAAAGCAGACCCGCCCCACGGAGTGCCAGAGAGGGCTCCGGGCCTGGAGCCACGACTCGACGTCCCCCTTCCACTCCGCGAGCTCCCGCCGGGCCGTCGCGTTCAGGTCGCTCCAGAGGGTCTCGAGGACGCCACGGGTCAGGTATTCGAGGCCGTCGAGGGGCGGCGCCGCGGCGACGCGTGCGTCGAGCTCGTCCGCGGGCACGGGGAGGTCGAGCGCCGCCCGGCGCCCTTCGGCGTCCGGCAGCCGCGAGAGGGCCGTGACGAAGAGCTGCCCGAAGTCGCGGAAGAAGGCGAGAGACGGAGGGAGATGGGTCCCGGGCTCGGCCGCGCCGAGGTGGAGGACGCCGGCGCCGACGCCGCGAGCGAAGGCCGCTTCGATGCGCGCGGCCACACCCGCCGTCGGATCGTCCGCGTCTCCCGCAGTCCGGTCGAGGCGGAGGTGGCCGTGGGGTGTGACGGCGAGGGCGAGAATGACGTGGGCCGGTTCGGGGGAGTCTCCCGGTGCGCTCATGCGTGGCGCCGGATGATGCCCCTTTTCGCGCGGGCGCGATTGCCTCCTGCCCTTCCCGGGTCTGCGACGCTCGCCGCGTGTTGAGCTTCACGCCCCGGGAACGGCTGACCGATGCGCAGGATCGTCCCGACTTTCTCTGGGACGGCGATCTGACGCTCAGCCAGTTCCGCGAGGGTCTCGCGGATCCCGACCCCGAGGTTCACGCCTATCTGATCGGGAAGCTCATGCGCCAGGCCAAGCCCGACGACGTCTTCCTGTTCGTCGGCCCCGGCGAAATCCGGGATCTCTGGCCGCGACTCACCCGGTGTCTCGGCCGCACGCGCGAGTTCTTGTCGTGGCTCTTCGAGACGTGGGAAGGCCAGGGTCGCGTCTGGCAGTAGGCTGACACGATTCCAGACCCGCATTCTCGGTTCACTCGCCGGGATCCCCCCCCCGCTGGACGTTGTCTCTGACGACGGCGCCTGCGTTCGGAGAGCTCCGGGTGTCGGACGGACGCGACACCTGTGTCGTGGACCTCGTCGCCGAACCCTTCGCGGCCATCGAGCCCCCGGAGGAGGCCCTCATCGAGGGTGCGGCGATCTCGGTGGACGGCAGACGCGAGATCCTCGCCAGCAAGCTCGCCACGCTGCTCGAACGCTCCGAGGTCCGCGACCTGCCCGACGTCAAGACGCTCCTGGACGCCGGGGGCGACCTCGGAGCAGCACTGCGCGACGCTCCAAAGAGGGACGCTGGGTTCTCGCCGCTGACACTCGTCTGGATGCTGAAGGACTACGACCCGCGCCCCGCGGTGAAGGCGCTCGGGCGGGACGCTCGCCAGGCCGACGAGCTGCTGTCGCTCCGGCAGTGGCTGATCGAGCAGCTCACGGCCAGAGCCGCTCCGGAGTAGCCCGCCGCGCCCCCTTCGGCCCGGGGCGCTCCGAGCTCGTCCTCGAGCGCCCCGCCGCGCACCACGAAGCGTCTTCGAATCTCATCTCCTCCTTGACATATCAAGATTCGTGGATATATTCATCCCCATGGCGACGACGACGTCCCGCGGCAAGCCGGTCCGGACCGGCCTCCCGCTCGCGAGGGAGGACCGCGCGGAGCGTCTCGCCGACCTCTTCCACGCCCTGTCGGACCCGACCCGGATCCGGATCCTCGCGGCTCTCCGGAACGGCGAGCAGTGTGTCTGCAACCTGACGGGGCTCCTCGTCGCCCAGCAGTCCCGCCTCTCGTTCCACATGAAGACCCTGAAGGACGCCGGCCTCGTGAAGGACCGGCGGGAGGGGCGCTGGATCCACTACTCCCTCGTCCCCGAGGCGGTGGAGGAGATCCGGGTCGCCCTCGAGGAGCTCGAGGCGGCCGCGAAGTCGTGCGCCGCGAGCTGCTGCCGCACCTGAAACCCTTTTTTTCTGGAACGTATCGAGAATTCTTGATAGAAGGAGACACGCCATGAACGACAACGAAATCCGCGACGTGGTGAGGGAGAAGTACGGGAAGGCCGCCCTGCAGGTGAAGGAGGGGCGCACGAGCTGCTGCGGCCCGGAGCCTACGGCCTGCTGCGGCACGGCGCCGTCCGCCTCCGGCCTCTCCGGCGACCCGATCACCTCGAACCTCTACGCCGACCACGAGAAGGAGCTCCTCCCGACGACGGCCGTCCAGGCCTCGCTCGGCTGCGGCAACCCGACCGCCCTCGCGAAGCTCGAGGAGGGGCAGGTCGTCCTCGACCTCGGCTCCGGCGGCGGCATCGACGTCCTCCTCTCGGCGAAGCGGGTCGGGCCGACGGGCAAGGCCTACGGCCTCGACATGACCGACGAGATGCTCGCGCTCGCCCGCGAGAACCAGAAAAAGGCCGGAGCTACGAACGTCGAGTTCCTTCGGGGGACGATGGAGGAGATCCCGCTCCCCGACGGCAGCGTCGACGTGATCATCTCGAACTGCGTCATCAACCTCGCCGCCGACAAGGACCGCGTCCTCCGCGAGGCGTTCCGCGTCCTGAAGCCGGGCGGCCGCTTCGCCGTCTCGGACGTCGTCACGAAGGGAGAGATCCCGGCGCCGGTGAAGAAGAGCGTCGAGCTCTGGATCGGCTGCATCGCCGGGGCGCTCGACGAGGACGACTATGTCGCGAAGCTGACGGCCGCGGGCTTCACGGACGTCACGGTCGAGCCGACGCGCATCTACCGGGTCGACGACGCCCGCGAGTTCCTCTCCTCGGCCGGGATCGACGTGGACGCCCTCGGGCCCGAGGTCGACGGGAAGTTCCGGAGCGCGTTCGTCCGCGCGGTGAAGCCGGCGTAGGGCGGGGGCCCCCCTCCACGCCTCGACCGCGGACCCGCACAGGAGGCAGAGACCATGCCCGATGGCGTCGCAAAGAAGCTCTCGTTTCTCGACCGGTGGCTGACGTTCTGGATCTTCGCGGCGATGGCCGCGGGGGTCCTCGCCGGAGCCTTCATCCCGGGAGTCGAGTCCTTCGTCAACTCGTTCCAGGTCGGGACGACGAACATCCCGATCGCCATCGGGCTCATCCTGATGATGTACCCCCCCTTCGCGAAGGTGAGGTACGAGGAGATGGGCGACGTCTTCCGCGACCGGAAGGTCGTCGCCCTCTCCCTCTTCCAGAACTGGATCGTCGGGCCGGTCCTCATGTTCGTCCTCGCGATCGTCTTCCTGCGCGACAGGCCCGAGTACATGGCGGGGCTCATCATGATCGGCCTCGCCCGCTGCATCGCGATGGTCATCGTCTGGAACGAGCTGGCCAAAGGCGACACGGAGTACGCCGCCGGGCTCGTCGCCTTCAACAGCGTCTTCCAGGTCCTCTTCTACAGCGTCTACGCCTGGTTCTTCATCACCGTGCTGCCGCCGCTCCTCGGGCTGAAGGGGCGCCTCGTGGACGTCAGCATGGCGGAGATCGCGAAGAGCGTCTTCATCTACCTCGGGATCCCGTTCCTCGCGGGCGCCCTCACGCGCTTCGTCGGCGTGAAGCTGAAGGGGAAGGAGTGGTACCACCGCCGCTTCGTCCCCGCCATCAGCCCGATCACGCTGATCGCGCTCCTCTTCACGATCGTCGTGATGTTCAGCCTCAAGGGGAAGCTCATCGTCACGATCCCTCTCGACGTCGTGAGGATCGCGATCCCGCTCGTCGTCTACTTCGTCCTGATGTTCGTCGTCTCGTTCTGGATGGGCAAGAAGGTCGGCGCCGACTACAACAAGACGACGACGCTCGCGTTCACAGCGGCGAGCAACAACTTCGAGCTCGCCATTGCCGTCGCCGTCGCCGTCTTCGGCATCAACTCCGGCGCGGCGTTCGCGGCAGTCATCGGGCCGCTCGTCGAGGTGCCCGTGATGATCGGCCTCGTGAACGTCGCGTTCTGGTTCCAGCGGAGGTACTTCGGCGCCCCGTCCGCGCGCGCCGCCGCGCAGGGGGCCTGAGGTGGAGAAGGCCCGCGTCCTCGTCCTCTGCACGAGCAACTCCTGCCGCTCGCAGATGGGCGAGGGGTGGGTCCGACACCTCCTCGGCGAACGCGTCGAGGTGCACTCCGCCGGGACCCGGGCTTCGTTCGTCCACCCGCGGGCGATCCAGGTGATGGCCGAGGCGGGGGTCGACCTCTCGTCGCACGCGAGCAAGTCGGTCGAGGCGCTCCAAGGCCTCCCCTTCGACCTCGTCGTCACGGTGTGCGATTCCGCGCGCGAGGCCTGCCCCGTCTTTCCCGGTGCGAGGAAGACCGTCCACCACGCGTTCGAGGACCCGGCCCACGCCGGCGAGGGGGACGACGCGCTCCCGGTGTTCCGCCGTGTCCGGGACGAGATCCGCGAGGCTCTCCCGGCGCTCGTGGCGCGGGAGCTGGGGTTCCCGGAAGGCTGACCTCGGCGGCCGCCACGCTCGCCTCCTGGGCCTCGTGACGCTCGCCTGTCCGCCGCTACACGCCCCGGGAGCCGGCCCTCGTCCCCGACAGGAGCCGGCAGGTAGGATTCCGCGGCATGACCTGGACAGCTTCGGTCCTGCCCCTTCCGCGGGGCTTCTTCGGCGCCGGGAGCGCCGGCCTCTGCGGCGGCGCGGTTGTCGGGAACGTCGAGGCTGCCCAGGGAGGGTCGAGGGTCTGTCTGTGGGACGGCGAAGGACCCTGGGTCGTCGACACCGGGGCTTCCCGCCTGCAGGCGCGCTCCGCCCGGCAGACGACGATCGCCGGTGCCGTCCGCCGGAGAAGCGGGAGCCTGGCCGCGCTCCTGCGCTTCGGTCCCGAGGGCGAGGCCCGGGTCGTATCGCTCCACCCGCGGGGCTTCCTCGAGTCGGTCGCTGCAGCTACCGACGGCGACACCCGGGTCGGCAGCGGACGCACGGCCACCTCGGGCGCCGCCCTCCTCTGGCCGGGAACGGGCGCCGCCCCGACCATCCTCCCCGATCCGGGCGGCGAGGGAGCCCGGGCGCTCGGCGTACGGGACGGGCTGGTCGCGGGCGCCGCCGGGTGGCCCAGCCGGGCCGTGCTGTGGAGGGGTACGGGAGAGCCGGTTTCCCTCCACCCGCAGGAGGCCGGGTGGAGCGAGGCCCTCGGCGTGGGCGACGGAGAGCAGGTGGGGCTGATCGCGCGCACCGAGGAGGCCTTCCTCGCGGGCAACGTCCTCCCGGTCGTCTGGCGCGGCTCGGCGGCGACGATGACGAAGCTCCTCCCCGGCGGGTGCACGGCGGGGCGCGCGGTGGACGTGCTCGAGGGCGTCCAGGTCGGGTCCGTTCGCGGCGGCGGCGTCGAGCGCGCGGCGCTCTGGTCCGGCACGGCCGCTTCCCACGTCGACCTCCACGGGCTCGTCGGGGGGGACTGGACCGATTCCGCCGCGCAGTCGATCCACCGGCGAGAGGGCGCCCTGTGCGTCCTCGGGGAGGTCCGGCGGATGGCGCCCGACCGGAGGGGGATCGCGGCGCGACAGGTCGTCGTCTGGACCTCGACCTCACCGAGCCGCGAGCCTCGAAGCCCCCGTTCGTGAAGGGACTCTGATCGGGCTGCCCGCCGGGTCCGGGATCGGCTCGCTTCGCGGTCCCACGCGGCGCCGGGTCGCTGCGACCAGCCCGGGAGCGACCCGGCCTGGAGGCGGCGCGCCTGCGGGTGCGGTTCACCCGGCACTGTGCCCCGGAGAGCGCCGGCCCTTCCTGCCCGCACGTGCTCGCGCCAGGCCGGCCCCTCGAGGCGCACGTCGGCCTCGTCAGAGGACGCCGAGCTCGTAGGCGCGGAGGACGGCGCGGGTCCTGTCCCTCACTCCCAGCTTCGAGAGGATCGTCGAGACGTGGTTCTTCACCGTCCCCACGGCGAGGCCGAGCGCCCGGGCGATCTCCTCGTTCGCGCAGCCGGCGGCCGCGAGGCGCAGGACGGCTTTCTCGCGACGGGTCAGCGGGTCGGGGAGGTCGAGGGCGTCGAACCGGCCCGGACGCCCCGCGAGGGTCTCCACGAGCCGGCTCGAGAGGCTGGGGTGGATCAGCTCGCCGCCCGCGGCGACCGTCCGGACGGCGTCGGCGAGCTGGTCGAGACGGACGTCCTTCAGGAGATAGCCGCGGGCGCCGAGACGGACCGCCTCGAGGAGGGCCGCGTCGTCGTCGAACGTCGTCAGGACGAGGACGGGCGGCGCCGCGGGGCGCGCCGAGAGGGCTTCGAGGACGCCGAGGCCGTCGAGGCGGGGCATCCGAAGGTCGAGGAGGACGACGTCGGGAGCCGACTCCTCGAGGATGCGGAGCGCCTCCTCGCCGTCGGCGGCCTCGCCGCAGACTTCCAGATCGGCCAGCGAGCCGAGGAGCGCGACGAGCCCCTCGCGCACGAGCGTCTGGTCGTCGACGACGAGGACCCGGATCACGGCCCCTCGCCGAACGCCGGGATCGTGACGGACGCGACGAGGCCCGGCGGTCGCGCCCCGAGCGCGAGCGTCCCGCCGAGCGCGCCGATCCGCTCCCGGATCCCCTTCAGGCCGCACCCCTCGAGCACGACGCCGTCGCTCCTCCCGTCGTCGCGAACGACGAGCCGTTCGCCGTCCGCCGTGCACTCGAGGAGGAGCCAGGCGTTCTCGGCCCCCGAGTGCTTGATCGCGTTCGTGAGGAGCTCCTGCGCGCAGCGCAGGAGGGCCCGGGCCCGGGCCGCGTCGACCCGGCTGCACGTGCCGCGGACCTCGAGATGGACGCGGGGGCGTTCGATGTCGGCCACGAGCTCGCGCAGACCGGACTCGAGGTCCGGACCGGGCTCCTCGCGGAGCCGTCCGACCGCGACCCGGAGCTCGGCGAGGGCGCCGTGGACGAGCTTCCGCGCGCGGGCGAGCCCGTCGACCGGCCGGGAGAGGTCCCTCTCGGCGGACTCGAGCGCCAGGTTGAGGGCGACGAGCTTCTGTCCCAGGCCGTCGTGCAGCTCCCGAGCGACGCGGAGCCGCTCGCTCCCGCGGCTCACCCGGGCGAGGAGCTCGTGGGCATCCCGAAGCTCCGAGTTGGATCGGGCGAGGCCGAGTCGCGCCGCCTCCTCCTGCCGCACGAGGTGGGCCACCAGGAAGGCGAAGAGCTGGAGGCCGCCGCAGAAGACGGCGACGACGAGCCACGGAGCCGACGGGTCCGAGGAGACGAGGATCAGGCCGAAGAGGACGGACTGGGAGACGACCCACGCGAGCGACGCGCCGAAGGAAAGGAAACGGGCGGCCTGCCAGGCGGAGAAGACGAGGAGGAACCCTCCGGCGAGGCTCCTCCACCAGCCCGTCATGAAGAGGACGGAACCGGTCTGCGCGAGGAGGATGACGACCCAGGTCCAGCGGGGCCAGCGGTGGATCCCCTCGCTGCTCGCGAGGAGGAAGGAGAGGCCACAGAGAAGGTAAGCGGCCGCCCACGAGAGGAGGCAGGCGACGGGCACCGTCCCTTCCCTGTGAAGGTTCTCGGCCAGCATCGCCCAGCCGACCGCGCCCCACATGAGGAGCGTGAGACGCCGCATCCATCGGTCCAGCTCGGGCCGGAGCGTCATGGCCCGAGGATAGGCCCGCGAGGAGCCGCGGGGAGTGCCGGAAGTCATGGGTCGCGAAGCGCGACTTCCGGCACGCGCGCCTCGCGGGTCGGGTCGACAGGATCGTTCATCCGGGAGGGTGACACATGAACGTCCGGGTCCTGGCGGCGCTCCTCGCCGCAGCCTCTCCGCTCTCGGCCGCGCCGACGCCCTCGCTCGCGGCGGCTCGCCTCGCGGGACCTTTGACCGTGGACGGGCGTCTCGACGAGGCCGTCTGGACGCAAGCCGCCGCGGCCTCCGACTTCCGGCAGTGGAGCCCGAATCGCGGCGAGCCGGCCCGGCTCGAGACGCGTGTCCGGGTCCTCTTCGACGACGTGTACCTCTACGTGGGAGCCTCGCTCGAGAACCCGGGAGGACCCGCCGCCATCGCCGCGCGGGTCCACCGGCGGGACCGCGACAGCTACTCGGACTGGTTCGGCGTCTCGATCGACGTCGAGGGCCGCGGCCGGAACGCGCGCATGTTCCGGGTGAACGCCGCGAACGCGCAGCGGGACCTCCTCCAGTTCGAGGAAGCGGCCGATGACGACACCTGGGACGCCGTCTGGGACTCGGCGACGTCAATGGGCGCGTCGGGCTGGAGCGTCGAGATCCGGATTCCGCTCGAGGTCCTCCGCCCGAAGGCGTCGCCGGCGCCTCAGAGGTGGCGGATCTACTTCTACCGCGAGAACCAGTCCCCGTACGAGGTGACGGGGTGGATGGTCGTGCCGCGAGGCGCCCAGGGCTTCGTGAGCCACTTCTACCCGCTGGAGGAGGTCGTCGTCGCGAAGCCGCCGCGGCGGCGGGACCTTTCGGCCCACGCCTCGGCACGGTCGAAGGTGAGGACCGCCGAGCCGTACGACGACCTCGGCGAGGCGTTCCGCGCCGGCGCCGACGCCTCCCTCGGCATCGGAGCGACGGGGCAGCTCGACGTCTCGCTCCTGCCGGACTTCGGGCACGTGGAGGTGGACCGGCAGGTCCTGAACCTCTCGACGACCGAGACGTTCTTCCCCGAGAAGAGGCCGTTCTTCACGGAGGGTGCCGACGCCTTCACCCTCCCCGGCCTGCAGCTCTTCTACAGCCGGCGCATCGGCCACGCACTCGCGCCGCCGGCCGCACCGGAGGGGACGACCGTCCTCGAGCGGCCGCTGAACGTCGACCTCCTCGGCGCGGCGCGCTACAGCCGGCACTCGGACGACGGGTGGCGGATGGCCGCGCTCGGGGCCGTGACGCAGCGCGCCGAGGCGGAGCTCCGCGACCGGGACGGCCGGATCGAGACCGCGACGCTCGAGGAGGCGCAGGCCTACGGGGTGGCTCGAGTCTCCCGGGCGCTCGGCGACCGGGGCGGGTACGTCGGCGCCTTCGTCGGCTGGACGGGTCAGCGCGGGGCGAACGGGCGGGAGGCGCAGGTGGCGGCCGTCGACGGCTCGTACCGCTCGGCGTCGCGGCGGACGAAGCTGACCGGGATCCTAGCGGGGTCGATTGCCGGCTCGGGCGAAAACGACCGACGCGGCTGGGGGGCCGACCTCGAGCTGGTCCACACGTTCCGGACTCCCTGGACGGCGACCGTTCACCTGACGGAGCTCTCGCCGCAGTTCGACCCGAACGACCTCGGCTATCTCGCCCGCCCCGACGTTCGGCAGGGATGGGTCGACATCCGCCGGCAGTGGGACTGCACCGCCGGAGTCTTCCGCAACTGGGAGATCGCGTTCGGAGGGATGGTCCGCCGGGACCACGCCGGGCACACGCTGACGCGCGAGGTGGAGGCGACGCTCGGCACGCAGTTCACGAACGACTGGCGGGTCTCGGCCATCGCGGGGGCCTACCTGTCCGCCGACGACGACCAAGAGCTCCGGACGTTCGGGCAGGAGCGCAAGCTCATCCTCCGGAGGCCCGACCGCCCGTTCGCCATCCTCAGCTTCGGAACTGCTCCGCAGGCCGCCTGGTCGGTGTCGGGCGAAGCCCGTTGGGACTCGTGGGAGGGAGGGCCGACGAACGAGCTCGCCGTCTCGCAGATCGTTCGGCCCACGTCCCGGCTCGAGGTGGAGCTGGACACCTCGTACCAGCGGGCCTCAGGAGAGGAGCGCTGGCTGGAGACGCCGACGCCCGGGGCTCCGGTCGTCGGCCTCCGGGCGCTGAGACAGCTGGACCAGTCGATCCGAATCTCCTTCGCCGTGTCGACGCGCGCGACGGTCCAACTCTTCAGCCAGTGGCGCGCCGCGCGGTGGAGCTTCCGCGAGACCCGGGCCTGGAACGATGCCGGAAGCCGCGTCGCCGCCGCGGCGGCCGGGCCGACGACGTTCTCCGACCGGACGTGGGCCCTGAACCTGATCGGCCAATGGCAGTTCCGCCGCGGCTCGACCGCGTACCTCGTCTACACGAAGGGGGCCGCGGCCAACGAGCGCGGCGGCGCGGGGCTCGGGCTTTCCGACGACCTCGCCTCGCTGCACCACGTCCCGTCCCAGGACGTCGTCCAGGCCAAGGTCTCCTGGAGGTTCTGATCGCGGGACGACGTGCCGCGAAGCCTGCGCCGATACGGAACGCGGGGCGCCCGAAGGCGCCCCGCGTCGGGAAAGAACGGGCGCGCGGAGAAGGCCCTACTGGGCCGTCACCGTCACGTCGTCGAGGGTCATGTTGTTGCCGTAGGCGCTGATGCCGAGGAACCCGAGGCGGACCGTCTGGCCTTTGTAGGCCGAGAGGTCGATCGTGACCTGCGCCCAGCCGGTGCTGCCGCTGTATCGGGAGATCGCCGAGCCGACGTTCGTCCAGGTCGTCCCGTTGACCGAGACCTGGGGCTGGATCCGGTCGTTCCTGGACGAGTATCCGGTGTCGTGGTACATCCAGAACTTGAGCGTGACGCTCGTGTAGGAGCTCGCCACGGCGAAGCCGGAGGACCGGTAGACGCGCGTCTGGCTCCCGCTCGAGGCGTTGTAGGAGTTGAACTTCGCGAGCTTCGTCCCGCCGTGAGGCGACGTCGTGGGATAGGTCGAGGAGGTGGCGAAGGTCCAGGAGCCCGCGGTGCCGGAGGTGTCAACCTGCGACCAGCCGGTGCTCTCGAAGCCGTCGTTGAAGAGCGTCGTCTCGCCGCCCCCGCAGCTCGCCGTGAAGTTCACCCCCGTGACGTTCGCGGAGGAGACGGTCACGGAGCGGGAGGTCGGGCTGAACGTGCAGCCGCTCTTCGTCGGGGTCACCGTGTAGGTCCCGGCGGCGAGGCCCGTGAGCGTGAAGTTGCCCGAGGCGTCGCTCGTCGCGGAGGCCGACCCCGCGGTGACGGTCGCGCTTGCCGTGCCGGCGCTGCCGGAGACGGTGTAGGTCGTCCCGCCGAGGGTGTAGGTCCCGGTGACGGTGTAGCTCCCGGCGGCATAGCCGTAGACGCCGAGCCACCAGGTGGCGGCGGCGGGGTTCGTGGCCGAGCAGGTCTCGTTGCCCGAGGAGCTGTACGGCCGGCAGATGTAGGAGGAGGACGTCGGCTTGGCGCCGTTCTGCGTGTAGATGTCGACGTCGGCCGTGGCGCTCGTCGTGGCGAAAGTCAGGTTCGTGGCGCCCGAGGGGACGACGATGGAGTAGTACTTCCAGGCGCTCTTGGCCACGCTCTCGCCGGTCACCGGCACTCCGCTCGTGAGCTGGAGGTCTCCGCTCGGGCAGCTCGCGGTGAAGTTGACCCCGGTGACGTTCGCCGAGGTGACCGTGACCGACTGGCTGGCCGGGCTGAACGTGCAGCCGGTCTTCGTCGGGGTCACGGTGTAGGTGCCGGCCACGAGGGTCGCGAGAGAGTAGTTGCTCGAGGCGTCGCTCGTCGCCGACGCGGAGCCCGCCGTGACCGTGGCCCCCGCCGTGCCGACGTTCCCCGAGATGCTGTACGTCGTCGACACCGCCGTCGCCGTGAAGTTGACCCCGGTGACGTTCGAGCTCGTGATCGTCGCGGACTGGCTGGCCGGGCTGAACGTGTAGCCGGACCGGCTCGGCGTGACGGTGTAGCTGCCCGGCGCGAGGCCGGAGATCGTGAAGGCGCCGCTCGTGTTCGTCGTGGCCGAGCCGGAGCCCGCGGTGACGGTGACGCCCGAGAGGCCGGAGCCGCTCAGCGTGATCGTGCCGGAGAGGCTGTAGGTCGCGCCGCTGCCCGAGTCGGTGACCTTCGCGGTCCAGATCTCCTCGCTTGCGGCGTTGCGGCGGTCGGTCCAGGAGGGGAAGAAGACGCCGGCGTACCCGGAGAGGCCGTTGTAGTCGCCGTACTGGTTGCCGGAATCGGCGCCGGAGCCGGTCTCGTCGGTCTGAGCGGTCGTGACCTTGACCGGCGCGCCCCACGTGGCCCCGTCGTCGAAGGACGACTGGTAGTAGACGTGGGTCTTCTTCCGGTTCGCGTCGTCGACCGTGTCGTAGTACATGACCGCGATCGCCCCGTTCGTCTCGTCGACCACGAGCCACGGGTTGAACTGGTCGTTCTTGCCCGACTGGTTGTTGATCTTGACCGGCGTCCCCCACGAGGTGCCGCCGTTCGTGGAGCGGGCGAACCAGATCCGGGTCTTGCAGGCCGAGGTGACCGAGGAGCCCGGCTCGTTGGAGGCGGTCGTGCAGCCGGTCTCACCCGAGAGGTCGGTCCAGAGCGCGTAGACCAGGTTCTTGCTCGCCGTCCGGTAGGCGCCGGCGGTGACGTAGATGAGGATGCGGCGGCCGTTGAAGGCCGGGACGCCGATGTCGTACGAGTCGTAGGTCGTCGCGAGCTTGACCGGGGTCCCGTAGCTCGTCCCGCCGTTCGTCGACTTGACGACGTAGAGGCCGCGCGAGCCGGTGTCGGGCCAGAGGCCGAAGACGTCACCGTAGGAGTTCGTCTTCACGTCGGAGCCGATGCCGGTCCCCGTCGTCTGGCTCCCGCTCACCTGGATCGGCGTCGAGAGCCAGCCGGTGGAGTTCCGCCGGTTCATGTAGACCGGGTTTCCGTTGTGCCAGATGGCGTAGATGTTGTCCTTGTAGGGGGAGGTGGCGCTGTGGTCGATCCAGACCATCTGCTTGTCCGTGTTGGTCTGGCTGCCCGAGATCGTCGCGTCGTAGGTCCAGGTCCGCCCCTGGTCCGTCGACTTGTACATCCGGATCTTGAGGATCGTCCCGGTGCTGTTGATCCCCATGGTCGAGGACCAGGCGGTGCCGTCGGAGCTCCAGTCGACCGTCGGGTCGGAGTTGAACGCGTCGCCGCTGTAGCCGGGGAGCGTCGTCTGGCCCCAGGTCGTCCCGCCGTCCAGCGAGTAGAACTGGGCCTGGAAGCCGCTGCCGCTGATGTTGTTCGAGGCGCCGATGATCTGGTTCGGGTTCCAGTAGTTGATCCGGATGTCGGACTCGCTCCGGGGCGACGACTGGGAGCCCGAGATCCGGTAGTTCGTCCCGATGGAGGTGGCGAGGGCCGTGACCGAGAGGTCCTCGTCCCACGTCCCGACGCCGTCCGGCGGGTTGTCGTACCCCGCCTCGAAGTTCGCGTCGGGGAGGCCCGGGCGGAGGTCCTGGTGGGACTGCATCCACTCGAGGACCTCCTTGAGGACGAAGGGGTAGCCCCCCGTCGGGTCGGCGGCCGTGTAGTGACCGTCCGGATTCGCCTTCCGCCAGATGACCTTCAGCCAGGGCGGGACCCTTCCGGTGTCTGCTTTCTCGTCAGCTCGGAGGACCGAGAAGTCCTGGTTCTCCTTGATGAGCCGCTCGAAGGCGGTACCAGGGCGAGCCCCGGCCTTCTTCAGCTGCTCGGCGAGCGTCGGCACCCGGTCGGTGCTCGGCTGCGCCTGCGCCGGAGCGGAGCCGATCATCAGGAACCCTGAGAAAAGCAGGGCAATGGGCGTGGTCCACCGCCAATGAAGCATGCAACCTCTCCTCAATTCGGACTCCGACTCTGAATTCGTGACGGGCGTCACGGCCGCCCCCACTCAAGAGTCGTGCCGGGAGAAGGGAGCGGTAAGTAGGCCTTTCGCAGCACCAGGTGGGGACCAAATTGATCCACCTCGGGGATTTGAACGGGTCATCACCCCTGGGCGCGATCAACTTCTGACCCGGGGTGACACCCGAGTCGAACCCGACGAGGCCTCGGTTTGGAAGCCTCCGGGCTCGGCGACCGCTCGCCGTCGCACTCTGTCGCGAGGTCCGGAATCAGCGGCCGGCTGGCGCCTCTCCCAGGGCAGCGAGTCGCCGGGTGGCCAGCCAGGAGGGACTGCCCGGAAGGTCTCGGGCTTCGCGCTCGGCGCGGCGACGGGGCTTCGAAGCGTCCGACGACGGGACGACCAGCGCCTTCCCGTACGCCTCCCGCGCATCGCTGATCAGCCCGAAGCTCTCGAGCAGGCGGCCGACGATGTACCAGTCGGAGGGGTCGGGCTCCGCCGACTCGGCGAGGTCCATGGCTTCCAGCACGACGGCCCTCGCCTCCGAAGGCCGGCCCATCTCGGCATAGACGGTGCCCAGGGTGTTCAGGGTCGTCGCCTCGAGCCGACCCGTACCTTCCACGGCACGTTGCGCGAGGGAAAGCGTCTTCTCGTCGAGCTGGCCTGCGACCATCCTGTGCCAGGCGGCGTTGTTGAGATCGAGCGCGTTCGAGCGCGGCAGCCCGAGGAGCTCCTCGCCTTCGCGGGCAGCCCCTTCGAAGTCGCCTGCGCGAGCCCGCAACTCCGAGAGCACCCGCCTCACGTCGAGCTGCCGGGGCCACTTCTCGAGCTGCGCCTGTGCCGTCCGGATGGCTTCGGCCGAGTGCCCGTTCTCCTGCAGGGCGAGGAGCAGGGCGGTCGCCGCAGTCTCGCTGTCGGGGTTCCTCCGGTAGAGGTCCCTGGCGATCTCCAGGGCGCGAGCGGCGTCTCCCATCGCGAACTCGGCCTTGACGAGGAGCGCCTTCCGACGGTCGTCCTCGGGTCGCTCGGCGGCGAGCCGGTCGAGCTTCTCGAGGGCGTCGTCGCCGAGAAGCTCCACCTGCTGGCAGGCGATCGCGGAAAGGAGCAGCTCGGAGGGGTCCTCGCTCGCCGGGTCGAACCAGCGTGTCACCGGGCGATCGAGCGGCGGCCCCTCACGGCTCTCCTCGAGGTCCATCTCGCGTGCCCGCTGGAGCCAGGTGCGTGCGCCGGCCACGTCTCCCTTCCCGAGGAGCGTCTCGGCGTGACGGCAGAGGGGATCGGGTATCCCGATCGAGAGGACGCGCAGACGTCCCTCCTCTTCCGCGATCCAGTTATCGCGCGCCTCGGGGCCGTTCCCGATGGCGCGCATCCGGACTCCCGACTCCGGGCTCCCCTGAGAGAACCACTCGGGGCCGAAGGTCGAGACGTCCCGCGCCAGCTCCCGCGACGCGAACCCGGACGACAGGGAGACGCTGCGCAAGGCGTCGACGAACTCAGGGATAAACGGGCGCAGGGCCCGGGCGGCGAACGGGTGTAGCTCTTCGGGAGCCGGCTTCCGAGGAGCGTAGGCGTGGTAGAGGAACGCCCGCAGAACGGACTCCGCGTCCTTCCCGTCCAGGGCCGGGGGCGTGCTGGAAATGCGCGCCGAGAAGTCGGCGCGAGCGCCGAGCGCGGCGGCCTTCTCCGAGGAACGGGCCGCTTCTCGGTAAAGCTCGGCCGCCTCGGGATATCGGCGCAGGCTCACGAGAAGCTCGGCCGACTTCTCGAAGCCGGCGCTCCGTTCGGAGGCGGCGAGCTGCCGGCGCCCCTCTTCCCGCGCCCGCTGCGCGCCGTCGCTCACGGCGAGGGCGGCGATCGCCACGTCGGAAAGCGCAGCGGAGTCGGACCGTCCGTTCACGAGGGAGGTCACCTCACGGGCTCGGCCGGCGAAGAGAAGAGCCGTCGACAGGGCGCGAACGAGCGCCGTGGCGCGGGGGGCCTTCGCGAGGAGCTTCTCGTAGACTCCGATCGCGGCTCGGAGTCTCCCGGCATCCGCGTACCGATGCCCGGCGGCGTCGAACTCGAGGGCCTCCGCCTCGTCCGCCAGGACGGTGAGGTCTTCGGGATCGAGCTTGCCGACCTCGGCGAGCGCCCTGGCCACGCCGTCCGGGTCCCAGCCCGGGCGATAGGCGCGACCGAAGGAATCGTGGCCGAGCGCCCGCGCCAGCGCACGCTGGGCCGCAGGGGAAGCAGGCGACTTCCGGACCGCCTCGCGCGCCTCGCGGCGGGCGGCGTCTCCGAGGCCGACCCGGAGGAGCGCGCTCGAGAGCCGGCGATGCGCGACGCCGCTCTCTCGCGAATCCCGCAGCTCCTGTCGCAGCTTCGCGAAGGCTTCGGCGATGCGCCCTTCGGCGAGGTCGATCTCCGAGGCGTGAAGGAGGCGCACCGAGAGAAGCCCTCCTGCCGAGACTTTCTCCACGGCGGAGTGGAGCTCGGCCACCTCGTCGGGTGTGAGGCGGTTCCGGTCGAGGACGAGGCGCAGCGTCACGGAAGCGACGCCCTCCCCGTCGACGGAGCTGCCGATCGCGAGGGTCGCCGGCCCGAGAACCTCTTCCTGGCTCGGCGGCGTTTCGACGACCTCGAAGCCCCGCGGCGGCACGACCCGCACGACGATCTCGCGCGTGAACGGCGTCACCGCGAGGTCCATTCGGCGCTTCTTCTCCGTGGTCTTGGGCAGGCTGCCGAGCCCGAAGCCGCGAGAGACCTGAACCGCCGCAGAGCCTTCTCCCGTCGTCGCGAAAGCGGATCCCTTCGCCTCGAGCAGCAGCTGGAATCGCTTCGCCAGGTCGCGGGCCTCCCCCCTCTCCGCCCGGGTCAACGTCGCCTTGCCGAGCGCGTTCGTCGCGTACTTCTCCATGTGCTCGCGAAAGCGCTTCTCCTCGGTCCCGTCCCAGGAAGCACGCAGGCGCTCCTCGACCCAGCCGGCATAGGTCGAGAGCTCGCGCACATCACAGCGCCCCTCGTCGGCGAGCATCACGGTCAGCTCGACGCGCTCGATGCTGTCGGCTGCGCGCAGGCGCGGCGTCCGGGAGAGCGACTCGACGCCTTCCCGACAGACGAGCGCCCAGCGGTCGCGATCGCCGAGGGGAAGGTCGCCGGCCCGGCTGTAGAGCGACGTCGGGTCGATCCAGAGCTCGGGGTCGGCGACATGGACGATCGCGTGGTCGAAGCCGCCGAGCGCGGGGAGCTCCGCGGAGATCTCCCGTCCGGGGCCGCTGTCGAGGAGCGCCACGTGGGCCGGGAAGCCGAGCTGCCGGAGCTGGCTGACCAGGAGGGTCGCCTGGTCCTTGCAGTCGCCGTAGTGCCGCGCCAGGCTGTCCGAGGGCGCGGCGGGGACGATGTCCGCCTCGCCGAACGCGAGGCTCGTGTAGCGGACGTCGCGCCGCAGGGCGTCGAGCACCGCCTGGACCTTCGCTCGCGGGTCCGCCGGCAGGCCCGCCGGCAGCGGAACCTTCGGCCCCTTCGCGATCCGACCGTCGACGATGCGGGAATACGTCGCCGCCACGTCGGCCCAGGAGCGCCCCGTGGCGATCTCCAGCCGCGCGTTCGTCTCGACGTCGGACGGGAGAGGGCCGTCGTCCATCTCGACGAACGGCTCCGGCTCCACGACGTCCCAGGTACGGACGGTGACGCCGTCCTTCCTCTCGACGTGCGGCGCCAGGTCGCGGATACCGCGCACCTTGAAGGTGATCGGCAGCGCGTCGGGGGACTCCACGACGATGCGATAGCGGCGGGCGGGCTCTCTCCATCCGAGCGGGGAGAAGTAGCGCGTCCCGCCAGGCAGCGGAGTCTTCTCGGCGGTCACCACCTCGGTCTCCACCACCGCGCCGCTCTCCACGCCCGGAAGCGGAGCCTGCCGGAGCTTTCGATCGTCGAAGACGTCCTCGTCCTCGGAGACCGGCTTGTCGTTCGCGGTCGCCGGGTCGAGCCGGAGCGCCGTGCCGTCCTTGCGGATCACGCGCGCCCGCAGGAGGGGCGGCTCGTCGCGCCAGGGCTTCCAGTAGGCTTCCACGGTCGCGGCGTCCTTGACGCCCGCGTCCGTCAGGACCTTATGGACGCGCCGCCGCGTCAGGGTCCGCTTTCCCTCGCCATCGAAGGCGTGGCGGTCCTCCACCAGGAGCGTCTGGAGCCGTGTGGAGGCGGAGCCGTGCGGCCAGCCCTTCTCGGCAGCCGCCCGGACATCGGCAACCGGCGCTTCGAGCGGCGTGTCGAGCCAGGGCTCAGCGGCGCGAGGCGCGTCCTCGGAGCGGGCGAGGGCCGGGAGCAGAGGGACGACGGAGAGAAGAAGCGTGGCGAGACGTCGGGACATCGAAAGAGGATACCTGCATCGGACCGCGGGGCCCCCTAGCGAGACGTGATTCGCCGCTGGGCCATCGGTTGCGCCGGGCGAGACCGGCGCGCGTCTTCAGGCTTCCGGCACGAGGACGTCGTCCGCGACGCCCGCCTCTTCCGGGGCCGGGGCCTCGCGCCGCGGCGCGCCCCAGGGGCCGCGCTCGCCGATCTGCTGGCGCCACATCGCGTAGTAGAGGCCCCTCTTCTCGACGAGCTCGTCGTGGCTCCCGGTCTCCACGATCCGCCCGCGCTCGAGGACGTGGATCGTCTCGGCGTGGGCGATCGTGCTGAGCCGGTGCGCGATCAGGATGACGATGTGCTGCCGGCTCCCCGAGACGTCGCGGACCGACGCGGCGATCTCCTGCTCGGTGATCGAGTCGAGGGCCGAGGTCGCCTCGTCGAAGATGAGGAGCCGCGGGCGGCGCAGGAGCGCCCGGGCGATCGAGAGGCGCTGGCGCTCGCCGCCCGAGACCCGGAGACCCGATTCGCCGAGGCGCGTGTCGAGCCCCAGACCCGAGCGTTCGAGGAGAAGCGTCGCCGCGGCGCGGCGAAGCGCCTCGAGCATCTCCTCGTCCGTCGCGTCCTCCTTCACGAGCGCCAGGTTCTCGCGGATCGTCCCCGAGAAGAGCTGCGGGTCCTGGGTCACGAAGCCGATCTGCCGCCGCACCCGGTTGTAGCGCAGCTCGTTGCTCGGAACGCCGTCGATCGTGATGACGCCCGACGTCGGCCGGTACAGCCCCACGAGAAGCTTGACGAGCGTCGACTTGCCCGAGCCCGATGGACCGACGAACGCGACCGTGTCGCCCAGCTTCGCCTCGAAGCCGATGCCGTCGAGCGCGTCCTCCGCCGCCCCGCGATAACGGAAGGTGACGTTCTCGAATCGGAGGCTCTCGATCTCGCCGACGTCGACCGGCTCCTCCGGCCGCTCCTCGACCGGCGTCGCCATCAGCTTCCCGAACGCGGCGAGCGAGGCCTCGGCCTCCCGGTGGTTCAGGAGGACGTTCCCCATCTGCTGGAGCGGCCCGAAGATCGTGTTCAGGATGAACTGGAAGGCGATCAGCTCTCCGGGCGAGAGCGCCTTGCGGAAGATGAGCCAGAGGAGGATGAAGAGGATCGACTGCCGGAGGACGTTGATGATCGCCGCCTGCAGGAACGCGAGTCCTCGCACGCGCCTCACCTTCGCCATCTCGAGGTCGAAGATCCGCTGCGTATAGCCCGAGAGGCGGCGGAACTCGGCCCGCGTCAGCCCGAGGCTCTTGACGAGCTCGATGTTCCGGAGCGACTCGGTGATCGCCCCCGACATACGCGTCGTCTCCCGGACGACCTGCCGCTGGACGGTCTTGATCCGCCGGCTCAGGAGACCGGTCAGCGAGCCGAGGACGAGGACGCCGATCCCGAACGCCGGGATCAGGAGCCAGGAGCGCGTGACGCCGTACCAGACGAGGAAGCCGACCCCGACGAGCGAGGAATAGAGCACGGTGACGGATGCGTTCACGAATCGCTCGGTGTCGGTCCGCACTTTCGTCAGGAGCGCCATCGTCTCGCCGCTGCTGCGCTCTTCCATCTCCTGGAACGCGAGACGGAGCGTCCGGCGGAGGCCGTCGTCGAACATCGCCCGGCCGACGCTCTGGACGAGGAGCCGCATCACGTATTCCTGGAGGGCCGATGCGAGACGGGCGGCGAGGGCGACGGCCGCCGCGACGAGGAGCCAGAAGAGCGCGCCGCGGACGAGCTCGGCCTCGGGGCGGCCGCCCGGCGCGAGGACGTAGTCGTCGACGATCCGGCCGAAGATGAGCGGGTCGACGAGCGTCAGGACCTGGGCGACACCCGCGAGAAGGAGCGTGAGCGCCACGAGCGCCCGGTGGGGGCGCAGGTACCGTCCGAGGAGCGCCATCGGTCTCTCGCGACGCTCCGCGACGTCGTTCGTTCCCTTCATCTCCGGCAAGGTACCACCGAGGCCCGCGCCTGCGGCCCCGCTATGGCGCGACGGTGTCGCGCACCAGGTCGTTGCCCGAGGAGGGCCCCGCGAGCGGGAGCCAGAACGAGAGGGTCGCCCCGCTCCCCACCGCCCCCTCCGCCGCGACGTCGCCGCCGTGACGGGCGACGATCCGCTTGACGAGCGCCAGCCCGACGCCCGTCCCGGCGAACTCCGACGTCGCGTGGAGGCGCTGGAAGACCCCGAAGAGCTTGTGGGCGTAGGCCATGTCGAATCCGGCTCCGTTGTCGCGGACGCGGTAGACGACCCGGCGCCCCTCGACCTCCCCCTCGATCTCGACGAGCGGTCGCTCGACCCCCGAGGAAAACTTCACCGCGTTGCCGACGAGGTTCGCCCAGACCTGCCGGAGGAGCGCGGCGTCGCCCACGGCGGGCGGCAGCTCTCCCATCCGAAGCTCGACCCGGTCGGCGGAGGGGCTCGCCTGCCGCGCCTCCGCGAACGCCGTCCGCGCGAGCTCGGCCATATCCACCCGCGTCTTCGTCATCTCCGCCCGCGAGGACCTCGAGAACGCGAGGAGGTCGTCGATGAGCTGGCCCATCTTCCGGGCGTTCCCGCTCACGACCCCGAGGAGACGGCGCCCCTCGTCGTCGAGCAGGCGCCCCTTCTCTTCGGAGAGGATCCGGGAGAAGCCGTCGATGGCCCGGAGCGGCGCACGCAGGTCGTGAGAGACCGAGTAGGAGAAGGCCTCGAGTTCCCGGTTCGCCTCCGTCAGGAGCTCGGTCCGCCGGGCCACGCGGCGCTCCAGCTCGGCGTTCAGGTCGGCCATCCGCGCTTCGGCCCCTTTACGCTCCGTGACGTCGAGGGCCATGAGGATGTGCGTCGACGGCTCCTCGCCCGGGGCCCATATCGGCGAGATGGAGGCCGTGACCCAGACGTACGAGCCGTCCTTCCTGACGTAGCGGACGTCGATCGACTCGTTCGGCCGCCGGCCTTCGAGGATCGCGAGGACGGTCTCGCGGTCACGGACGAAGTCGCCCGGCTCGGTGAGACTGTCGAACGAGAGGTCGCCGAGCTCCTCGCGGGGGTAGCCGACGATCTCGGCGAAGCGCTCGTTCACCCGGAGGAACCGGCCGGTCGACGTCTCGACGTGAGCGACGCCGATCGACCGCTGGTCGAAGAGCGCCTGGAAGACGCTCTCGCGCTCGCGTGCCGCAGCCTTCCGAGCCCGCTCGGCCGTCTGGTCGCGAACGATGACGACCGCGCCGGCCACGGAACCGTCGGGACCGTGGATCGGCGCGACGCTCCCGAGCACCGGCCGTGTCACGCTCTCCCGCGACACGAGGACTGTCCCCTCCCCGATCATCCGGAGCTCGCCCCTGCGCATGACGTCGGTAACCGGGTCGACCTCCTCGGCTCCCGGGCCCTCGGAAAGGAGGCGGAGCACCTCGCGGACCGGCCTGCCGACCGCGTCCGGCTCGCGCCATCCCGTCAGCGCTTCGGCCGCCCCGTTGAGCCGCATGACGCACGTCCGCTCGTCCGTGGCGATGAGGGCGTCCCCGACCCCGTAGAGGGCCGCCCGCGTGCGCTCCTCGCTCTCCTGAACCTGGTCGGCATCCCGCTTCCTTCGCAGCCGGTTGACCATGAGGAGGCCCAGCGCCGCCGTGGCGGCCGGGTAGATGACGAGGACGGGAAGGCCGATCCCGGCGAGGATCCGAAACCCCAGCTCCCGAGGCAGCGTCGCCGTCATTGCGAGCATCACGACGTGCACGGCGACACCGAGCGCGTAGAGCTCCTTCGCTCCGAGGTCGGCGAGCGCCGCTCGTCGCCGATAGCGCCAGAGGAGGCCGATACCTCCAGCCGTCAGGATGACGGCGACCCCCATGCGAGCCGCGACGCCGCCCTGCCAGATCCGGAGCGCGGCGGTCATCGCCATCGCGATGACCGTCGGGATCGTGCCGAAGAAGAGACCCGAGACCCCGAGGAGGATCGAGCGGGTGTCGAAGATGACCTGCGGCTCGAGCGCCCAGGACGAGAGCATGAGCGCGATGCCGATTCCGCCGATCGCCACTCCGACGGAGACCTGCCGAAGCCGGCTCTCGTCGCCCCACCAGCGCGTCGTCGCGAGGTCGTACACGAGCGCCATTGCGAGGAGGAGGCTCGCGTTGTGGACGAGCGCGAGGAACGCGCCTTCAGGCATCGTCCGTCCCCCTGTCCGCGGCCGGACTCCGGGGCGACGGCAGCACGCTCAAGCGTCTCTTTTCCGATTCGGGTGCGGACCGATCGCTCACCGCTCCCCCTCCACCGGATCGCATCGTTTGCCGCGGGCGTTCCATGCAGTCTAGCCCTCGTCCGGGGGGTCCGGCGCGATGAGGAGGTCGCCCGCGCTAATATCTCGCCGTCCCCGATTCCCGGCCCCTGAAGGGAGGTCCCCACCGGAGGGACGGCGGGCCGGACCCGGCGCCGGTCTCGATGCCTCGGGCGTCGCCTCCCGGAACGGGGCGGCCTCCGTTCCGGAAAGGAGATCCCCGATGCCCTCGTCCACACCTTCCCCCTCCGGCTCCGGTTGACGAGGTCCGCGTGGACCACCCGCGAGCCACGGGAGCCGCGACGCTTCGCGTCTCCGTCACCGACCGCTGCAACCTCCGCTGCGCCTACTGCATGGCGGAGGTCGGCGTGCCGCTCGTCCCGCGGGGCGAGATCCCGCGCCTGGCCGAGCTGGCGGAGGCGGTGCGGTGGCTCGCGGAGCGGTTCGCCGTCGACCGGGTGAAGGTCACGGGGGGCGAGCCGCTCGTTCGCGGCGGCCTCCCCGCCTTCGTGTCGGCCGTCGCCGCGATCCCCGGGGTCCGCGAGGTCTCCATGACGACGAACGGGACCCGCCTCGCCGCCTCGGCACGGGAGCTCGCCGCGGCGGGACTGGCACGCGTGAACGTCTCGCTCGACACGCTCGACCCGGAACGCTTCCGGGAGCTGACGCGCGGGGGCCGCGTCGAGGAGGCGCTCGAAGGGGTCGAGGCCGCCCTCGACGCCGGGCTGACCCCGCTGAAGCTCAACTCGGTCCTCCGGCGCAGCTCGTTCCGCGACGACGTCCCCGCCCTGCTCTCCCTCGCGGCGGAAAAGGGAGTCGAGGTCCGATTCATCGAGCTGATGCAGACCGGCACCGAAGCCGGCTGGGCAATCGCCGAGCGCGTCACCGGCGCCGCCGTGCGGGAGTGGCTCGTCGCCGGGGGCGCGCGCATCGCCCCCCTGCCGGATCGCCCGAGCGCCCCGGCGCGCCGGGCGGCGGTCGAGTGGAACGGCTGGTCCGTGGAGACCGGCTGGATCGACCCGGTCAGCCACGCGTTCTGCGGCGACTGCGACCGCTTGCGCCTCGACGCCCGCGGTCGCCTTCGCCGCTGCCTGATGGACGAGCACGCCTTCCCGCTCGTCGACCTGCTGCGTCGCGGCGAGAGTGACGTCGCGGCGGCCGCCTCGCTCTACGTCTGCGGCAAGGCTCCCCCGGACGACATGACGACCGGCTCGTCGATGGCCTCGATCGGCGGGTAGCTGGTCGGCAAAGACCCGAAGAAACGCCGGCACGCGCCGAGGACGTGACACTTCGCACAATCTGCGTCCTTGACTCCGCCCCCTCCTCTAATAGACTGGATCTCAAAACCATAAAGTCCGAATCGACCTGCCGGGACGAACGGGAGGCCGAGACCTTCTTGTGCGGGAGGCACGCGACCCATGACGCACGTGAGCCGATCGACCGTCGCTCCGGGATTCTGCACGACCATGGGCCCGCGACTGCGCCGCCGCCTGGCGGTCGCCCTGTCCGTCGTCGGCGCCGCGATCGCCGTGGCGACTCCCGTCGAGGCAGGCGACTCCACGATCACCGCGCCCCGAATCGTCTACACCGGCGTCGGCCAGACGATCGAGTTCACAGGCACCGACTCGATCTCGAACGAGAGCCGCGTGCTCACGATGGACGCGTCGATCTCCGGCTCCTGCAACCCGACGGCGGGGAACGGCTGGTCGATCTCGCTCTGCGGCCGGGTCCAGATCAGCCTCACGGACGGCACCGGCGGCACTCTCTTCATGGCGGGCACCACGCAGGTCCAGTCCTCTCCCGTCGTCTACCGGACCGCCTCGGGAGCGATCGTCGAGAACCCGACCGACCCCGCCATCTGGGGTGGCCCGGTGCTGACCGTCTACATGAACGGAACGCTCGACCAGCTGAACGGAGCGCTCGCCGACCTCGAGTACATCCCGGCGGCGGACTACGAGGACGGGACGTACGACGAGGTGACCCCGCCGGGCGCCGGCACGCCGAACATCGACATCCTCGTCAACGACGGTTCCGTCAGCTCGACGAACGCCACGGCGGAGATCATCCTGCGCGTCGAGGGGCCCAACGGCGGGCCGACGCTCGCGGGACCGGCTTCGGCGCTCACGGCGGCCGCCGGCGTGGAGAACGCGTACCCTCCCAGCACCTCGGACCCGGCGCTCTTCTCGGTCGTCGACCCCGAGCTCTGCCTCAGGAGCCCGAACAACCGGTGCGACGGTGCCTACGACGCCGCCCCCGCCCCGCTCATTCCCGAACCCCACGACGCCATGCTCCTCGTCGCGTGGCTCCCGCAGGCGGGCTGCGGCCAGTTCGCCTTGCGGAGCGTCTCCGGCTTCGCGAACCTCGGCGGGGCCGCGTTCCCCTCGGTCAACGCCATTCTGACGAGCCCCACAGGCCTCGACCTCGAGCAGCCCGCGGCGGACGCGATCCTCGCGACCCTCGGTTTGGCGGGGGCCGTCAACCTCTCCGGGCAGCCGAGCGGCAACAACCTCACGACTGTCTTCGCGGGGACCGCGGGGAGCATCGCGGACGTCCGCTACGCGCTGTCGCAGCTGACCTACGCAGCCCCGGCCGCCGAGACGAGCTGCACGCTGAACTTCGCCTTCGCCGACCTCGGCAACAACGGCATGCCCCAAGAGTGGGTCCCGCCGGACCCACCGGTCGGTGAGTACGAGATCCCGAACGCCCTCGCCTCGTCGATCTCCGTGACGTTCAACGTCGTCGACACCCACCCCGACGTGACGATCGACCAGATCATCCCGTCCCTCGCGGGCGACCCGGCCGGACCCAACAAGCCGTCGGGCTTCAGGATCACGTTCGGCGAGCCGATCGACCCCGCGAGCTTCGACACGAGCGACCTGAGCCTCGCGACGAGCAGTGCGAGCGGAGCAGCCTTCGGCGCCCTCGTCCCGGTCACGCCGGGCCTCGTCTACACGGTCCCGGTCACCGCCACGGGGGACGGCACGATCACGCTCACGATGGCCGCGGGCGGCGCCTGCGCCGCCGGGCACTTCAGCGGCTCGTGCGACGCCGGCTACGACTCGGAGGCCCCCGTCTACAGCGACAACGAGATCGAGTGGGACCAGACGGCTCCGACGGCCACGATGGTCGCCGAGGCCGGCCAGCCCGATCCCACGAGCGCGGCCACCGTCTACTTCACCCTCGACGTGAGCGACACGGTCTCCACGGCGCCGCTCGACATCGCAGACAGCGAGATCGGCCTCTCCGGGACGGCGAATCCCACGACGGCGGCGGTCAGCTGGCCCGACATCACGAAGCCCAAGCAGTTCCGGGTCGCCGTCTCCGGGATGAACGGAACCGGGACGGTCGCCGCGAAGCTGCTGGCCGGCGCCTTCCTCGACCAGGCCCTCAACCCGAACACGGCCTCGGCCGACGCGGTGATCAACTTCGACAACGCGCCCCCGACCGTCGCCGTGACTCCCGCCGCGGGCCAGCCGAATCCCACGTCCGGCACCCAGATCGAGTTCACCGTCACGTTTTCCGAGAACGTGACGGGTTTCGACGACCCGGCCACGGACCTCGTCCTCGGCGGCTCGGCCCTGCCGACGTCGGCGGTCATCACCGGCGGACCCGCGATCTACACGGTCACCGTCACGGGGATGTCGGTTACGGGCACGGTGACCTCGAGCGTTCCCGCCGGGGCCGCTCAGGACGCGGCCCTCCTCGACAACGCAGCCGCCCCCGCGGCCGCGAGCGTCCAGTGGGAGCTTCCGGTCGCGGCGCAGGTCGCGTTCGTCCAGCAGCCGACGGACGCCGCCTCCGGCGCCACGATCGCCCCGGCCGTGACGGTGCAGCTCCTGGACGCCGGCGCCAACCCCGTCGCCATTGCCGGCACGACGGTCACCCTCTCGCTCACCAGCGGCACCGGCACGCTCGCCGGCACCGCGAGCCAGGTCACGAACGCCTCGGGTCTCGCCACCTTCGCCGACCTCTCGATCGACCTCGCCGGCGCCAAGCAGCTCACCGCCGCCAGCGCCGGCCTGACCTCCGCCCTCTCCGGCGCCTTCTCGATCACCGTCGGCCCGGTCAGCCAGCTCGCCTACGTCCAGCCGCCGACGCCCGCGGCTCCCGGGGCGACGATCTCGCCCGCGGTGACGGTCCAGCTGCAGGACGCCGCCGGGAACCCCGTCGCCGTCGCCGGGACGACGGTCACGATCAGCCTCACGAGCGGCACCGGCGCCCTCTCGGGCACCGCAAGCCAGCTCACGGACGCTGCGGGCCTCGCCACCTTCGCCGACCTCTCGATCGACACCTCCGGCCCCAAGCAGCTCACCGCCGCCAGCGCCGGCCTGACCTCCGCCGTCTCCAGCACCTTCTCGATCACGGCGGCGGCTGCCACCCAGGTCGCCTTCGTCCAGCAGCCGACGGACGCCGCCTCCGGCGCCACAATCACCCCGGCCGTGACGGTGCAGCTCCTGGACGCCGGCGCCAACCCCGTCGCCATCGCCGGCACGACGGTCACCCTCTCGCTCACCAGCGGCACCGGCACGCTCGCCGGCACCGCGAGCCAGGTCACGAACGCCTCGGGTCTCGCCACCTTCGCCGACCTCTCGATCGACCTCGCCGGCGCCAAGCAGCTCACCGCTGCCAGCGCCGGCCTCTCCTCCGCCCTCTCCGGCGCCTTCACGATCACCGCCGGTCCGGCCAGCCAGCTCGTCTACGTCCAGCCGCCGACGCCCGCGGCTCCCGGGGCGACGATCACTCCCGCGGTGACGGTCCAGCTGCGCGATGCCGCCGCCAACCCCGTCGCCGTCGCCGGGACGACGGTCACGATCAGCCTCACGAGCGGCACCGGCGCCCTCTCGGGCACCGCAAGCCAGCTCACGGACGCTGCGGGCCTCGCCACCTTCGCCGACCTCTCGATCGACA
>ENA-UPTA01000521-UPTA01000521.1-activated-sludge-metagenome-genome-assembly--contig:-NODE-521-length-44813-cov-58.257272_pt1 | contig 44813 bp, 42 predicted proteins | sample MGYA00238184_ERZ773361 | MGnify/ENA primary metagenome ERZ773361 (study PRJEB29100, sample SAMN05720205) | activated sludge metagenome | isolation source: anaerobic digester from wastewater... | reverse complement strand
ACAATTTCTCTTACCCGGGGAGAAGCTACATCGGAAAGATAAGAAGCAACAGCTACACCCAGAGGGAAGGCTATGAGCATGGCTCCAATGGTGATCATAAACGTGCTGGCCAGCATGGATAGAAAGCCGTATTCAGGTTTTTCAGGCGAAGTCGGATCCCAGCGGGTTGAGGTCAGGAATTCCTTAAAACCGATCTCTTTAAAAGCCGGAATAGAGGTGTAAAGAAGGAGGGCCAGAATACCGGCCAGGATGAGAATGGCCAGCATCCCGCTCACCTGAAAAAGCCGGTGAATGAGGCTTTCTCTTAGGTCTCCGAGGAGGCCCTTCTTCTTGACTGTTCTCATTTTCTTGCTGCTTTGATTATTCTGAGGTTATCTTAAATTCTTCTCGTTCTGTTCCATTAGATCTTTTCCGATTCGGAAGAACCCTTCTCTTTCGACGATGGCCTGTCCTTCCGGGCTGAGTTCAAACTTGAGAAACTGACTGACTGCAGCGGAAGGTTTCCCGTTAGTGGATTGATAGAGCGGCCGGGAAACAGCATATTTAGCTGAATAGACTGCATCTTTATCAAGTGGTGAATATTCAGGGGAATTTTCATCTTTTTTGATTTTCAAAACTTTTATCCCCTTTCTTAACTGACCCTGATCATTATAAACATAGCCAACTCCCACGTAACCGATGCCAGCCGCATCCTGGGTAACCGCCTCTATAATCTGGGCGTTGCCATTCATTTCTTTTACTTCAGGGGAATAGTTCTTGTTGTTCAACACATGTTCCTGCAGGAAAGAATAAGTGCCGGAGTTGGATTGCCGGCCGTAGAGTGAAATTTTCTGGTCAGGCCCGCCCAGAACTTTCCAGTTTTTTATTTCACCCCGGAAAATGGAACCAACCTGAGCCATAGTTAAGCTGTCAATAGAATTTTTCTCATTGACCACAATACTTAGAGCATCAACGGCGATGGCAAAAATTCTGGGTCTAACCCCTTTTTCATAGGCCAGATCTAATTCTGATTTTTTCCATTCACGGGAATGGTTAGCCAGATCACAGGTGCCGTTAATAATAGCGGTAATGCCGGTCCCGGAGCCGCCACCAACCACCGCCAGAGCGGTGCCAGGATTTTTGGCCATGTATTCTTCAGCCATAATCTGAACCAGGTTGACCATGGTATCAGAGCCCTTAATCTGGACCATTTTCCTCTGGGCGGAGGCTGCTGAAACCAGAAAGACAGCCAGAAGAATCAGACTCAAACCGGCAGTCAAAAGCCAGGCCACCGGTTTTTGGTGTTTTTTAGTTTTAGCTTGTCCTTTCATGTTTTTCTCCTTTTTGAATCATGATTAAAAAGCCATCATAAAAGTCAGATTAAAAATCACATCATTTTTCTTAAGAGGGTCTTGATAGTCATAAACCCAGATATTGGGCTGAAGTTTAAAGCTGCTATTCATCGGAGCCCAGTCCAAACCAGCAATAACCAGTGAAATTTGATCATCATTTATCAGGTCGTCGGGTTCATAACGGTCAAAACGGGCGAAGACATTTAGCTTGTCAGAAATCAGGTTATAGCGTCCGAAGACTGAAAAACCTGACCGGTCAGAACGCTGTCCTTCGACCAGATTCTTATCGTTCCGGTAAACAAAGTATTCGGCTCCCAGAATCAAGCCGGGGATAGATTCAATGAACAGATCCCCTTTGTAGGTTAAAGCCTTAGCCCCCTCTTCCTGCTTCTCATAATCAACGTAACCAACAACTGACAGACCCGGCAGAGGGATAAGGTGGAGCTGCCCCATGAGTTTCTTATATTTGTCGCCCTCTGGATGGGAATAGCCGGCTCCGTTAGTTAGCATCAAGCCATAGCGCACCGGCCTGGCAATTTTCCCGGTGAGGCTGACACCAAGATCAGCACTGGTGGCATCAATCTCCTTGCCGGTAATATCCTTATAACCGTCCAGCAGGGTCTTGGCCACACTGCGGTAACCCCAGCGGTCTTCGGCCAGCTTGAAAGTGATGGTATCTGCCATGCCGACCTTAAGGTCAGCATCAGGGATGAGCTCACTAATCTGAAGATACATGTGCTTAAGGAAAGGGCGGAATTTGTCATCAGGTTTCGACCCGGCATCAGTGGCTTTGACTGTATCGCCGTCGAGTGTCAAACGGAAACTGATATTGTTGTTGATCTTGTTATCATAACGGAAATATACGCGTCGGAATTGCATGAAATTGTTTTTGAAATTGGGGTTGTCTCCAGGGGGAGTGGTAATGGGGCCTTTATCTGAGAGATAAAAAGTGTAGTCGAAAAAGACTGTACCTGAAAATTTTTGCTGAGCTTGAGCCTGGCTTATTCCTGGCCCGAGCAGGCCGATGGCCAGAATAAGCAGCCAGCCGGCCAGAACAGGCTTTCTGCCTCCTTGAATCTTTCTCTTTGGATTCATTTTTCCTCCTGATCAATGAATTTTTAGCCCGGACTTTGACCGGCGCCTGGCCAGGTCTCGGGCTTTTTCAGATGAGAAGTATAGGAGGCGAAAGTAAAGAATGAGTGAAAGAATTGTTAATTCTGGGTTAATTTTTTGGAGAGGATGAGCTCCAGGAGAAAGAAGTCGGGGCTCAATGGATAACTTTTTCCTGGCCTCAGCTTGACTGGAATTTGATCCAGGAAAGAGTGGCTGGCTGCCTCTCGAGTCTCCATTTATTTAAAAGAAGACAGCTATTTGCTATAATATATTGCTCAAATAAGGATTTTCTGTTAATGTGTGGTGTGATCGGTATCTGGGCTAATGACGAAGTTTTCCATGACCTTTATCAGGGATTGCTGTCTATTCAGCACCGCGGCCAGGATGCGGCCGGCATTATTACTTACGACGGCAAATTTCATGAGAAAAAGGGCGGCGGCCTGGTTATGGACATTTTTGGCCAGGAAGAGGCAGCCCAGCTAAAAGGCCATATTGGCATCGGGCATACCCGTTATCCGACAGTTGGCGGCGGCGGCCAGGAAGACGCCCAGCCCTTTATGCTTAATTCTCCTTTCGGCATCGTTCTGGCTCACAACGGGAATGTCATCAATTATAAACAGCTTAAAAAGGAACTATTTGAAAAGCATCAACGGCTGCTTAACTCTGAGTGTGATGCCGAAGTTATCCTTAATATTTTTGCCCAGGAACTGGAAGAGCAGCGCATAGAAACCATTGTACCCGAAAACATCTTTAAAGCGGTGGCCGGGGTTTACAGGCGAGTTAAAGGCAGTTATGCCACTGTAGCTTATATCGCTGAACAGGGTATGGTTGCTTTCCGCGATCCCTATGGCATTAAGCCTCTTAGTTTCGGCCGGCGGAAAGACGGCCTGTTACCGTCTTATGCTTTTGCCTCTGAGACGGTCAGTCTTAATCTGATGGGTTTTGACGATATCGAACATATTGAAGCCGGCGAAGCTATTTTTATTGATCGCAACCGGCAGCTTCATCGCCGGCGAATAGTTCAGAAAAAACACACTCCCTGTCTTTTTGAATGGGTTTATTTTGCCCGGCCTGATTCGGTAATTGATGGGGTGAATGTCTATAAGAGCCGGGTCAATCTGGGGCGCTTGCTGGCCGGGGAGATTAAGAAGAAAAATTTAGACATCGATGTGGTGGTGCCTGTTCCTGATTCAGCCCGGGATGCGGCCATTGAGATTGCCCGGCGGCTGAAGCTTAAATATAGCGAGGCCCTGGTCAAAAACCGTTATATCGGCCGGACTTTTATTATGCCAGCTGAAGCCAAAAGGCAGAGTTCTGTCCGGCAGAAACTGAATCCCATCTGCTCGGAAATTCAGGATAAGAAAGTTCTGCTGGTTGACGACAGTATTGTCAGAGGAAACACCTCTCGAGCCATTGTTGAAATGATCAGAGAATGTGGAGCAGAAAAAGTTTATTTTGCTTCTTACTCACCGCCACTCCGCTATCCTTGCGTTTATGGGATAGACATGCAGACCAAGACGGAGTTTGTGGCCAGAGATGCGGATGAAAAATTGGTGGCCCGCCGCATCGGTGCCGATGAGGTTATTTACCAGACGCTGGACAATCTTAAAAGAGCTATCAGAATGGAAAATCCGAAACTAAGATATTTCTGTACTGCCTGCTTTGACGGTCAATATCCAACCGGGGATGTAACGCCGGAACTTCTTAAATCGATAGAAGATGAGAGGAAACTCATCCAGGAAAACCAACTCGAGCTTGACATAAAAAAAACTAGATAAATTTCAGTCAGCTGCTGGCTGGAAAGACTTTTAAATTTCCTCTCGCCAGTAATTTAAAACATCAAGAAGTGATTGCTTCAAATTGATCTGAGGTTTCCAGCCAGTTAATTTGACCAGGCGATTGATATCGGCCAGAAGAATTGGCGGATCGGCCGGCCGGAGGCGCTTCTCTTCAGTTTCGACGACAATCTTGGCTCTGGTCATACCCAGTAAAGTTTTCAATATCTCCTTTCCGAACCAGGCCTGACCCGAACCAAGATTATAGGCTTCTCCTTCCTCTCCTTTTTCAGCGATCAGCCAGAGGGCCCGGACCAGGTCTCTGACATCGGTGTAATCTCTTTTATTTTCCAGATTGCCGGCATAAATAATTGGATCCTTTTTCTTTTTTTCAATCTCTGCAATTTGTTTGGCCAGGCCAGATATAAAACAATACTCGGGTTGTCTGGGGCCAACGAGGCTGAAGAGACGGGCTCTGATTATTTTCAAATTATAACTCTTGAAATACTGGAAACCCAGCATGTCCTGGGCGGCCTTGCTGACTCCGAAGGGATTAAGGGGTCTGAACAGAGAGCTTTCTTTCATCGGCAGTTCATCCGCAAAGGCCAGGCCATAAGCTTCGCCAGAGCTGGCTATGACTATCCTGGGATTAAGGTGGAGCTCTCTTATAGCTTCGAGTAAATTTATCGTGCCTACAAGGTTAACTTCCACCGTTCTGGCTGGCAAACTCGAGGAAAAAGAGGGCGCTCCTCGTCCAGCCAGATGAAAGATAAAATCTGGTCTGATTTCATCCAGAGGGCTAAGCAAGGAGGGGAATTCCAGCAAATCAGCAGTATAATACTTGACCTGACCGGAAACTTTTTTAAGATTGGCGAGAGAAGAATGTGGCCTGATTAAACCATAAAGTTGAGGCTGGTTCAGATTAGAATTCACATATTCTGCTAGATGACTGCCGATAAAGCCCGAAATACCTGTTATCAAAACTCGCATGCTATCTCCCACCTAGATTACTTTTGGACTTATTTTTATTTTTGTTTATTTTATAAATCTTATAGCTTTTTTAGTCTTATCTGTCAAATTCACGCCGACAGGTACTTCTCATGACTCTCCAGAAATCCTGGTTATCATAATTGTCGACAGGGTAATGATTTCATTCCTGCCCAGGCATCAGAAGGCCATTCCTCCCAGAAAAGCCGAGCTGCGGCTGATATTCCCCAGCCCGACAGAAAACCTGAACTGGGTTTCTGGTCTGAGCCGGTAGTTGAAGATTCTGAGGTCAAAACTGAAGTCCAGGCATTGATAATGGTAGGTACAGGATAAACCAGTATAAATAACTTTTTTCAGCTGAATATCATATTCAATCTGACCCTTGAAATCCAGCCTGCCTGGCAGGCGAAAGCCTGACTGGAGGCCGACCTGATGACTGCGGAAAAAACTGTCGGCAGCCAGGATTTGGTAGCTCTTCGACCAGTTCAACCCGAGAAAGAAATTATCTGACGGGTCGCCGTAATTGGCACTTAATCTGAAGCTAAAAAAATTGTTTTCATAGGTGTTATAATCGGCGCTAAGGTCGAGGCTGAATCTGGTTTGAAGATAAAAACGTAAAAAGCCGTTAAGCGGGGCCAGATGCCTGTCTGGATTTTGTGGGTAATAAAATCTTATCCGGCTGGTAGCCGGGTCAAAATAATAAACCTGAGACAAACCGAAAGTTACCATTTCCCGGGTGGTTTCACCGTTTTTAGTCAGAAGATGTTGAGTAAAACCGTATTTCAACTCATCATCACGATAGAAACCGAGGGGGCTTATAATCCGGGAAGAAACGCTCTCGCTGAGCAGGCTTTCAAAAGTGTAAGAGCAGAAAGGGACAATAAGATGCTTTAGATATGGTTCACCGCCGCGGAAAAAAATCCGATAGAAAATTGGCCCTTCCAGATTAAAGCCCAGTCTGGCCTGGGCGGTCGCCAGCGGCTTGTTTTCTCTGGTAGTCGTCCCAGGTGCATAGCTCTGGAAATAACCGGTAAAAAGGCCAGTAGTGGAAATAGAAAGGTTTAAAAAGGGTGCTGGTGATAGGGGCAGGCTTAAAGTTGGCCGGAAAAAGGCCTGACCGAGAGCCAGGCTGGTAGCTGGCTGATTTTCGTTTTGATAAGAATAGTGCCAGTTGGTCAGGCCGGATTCCCAGGAAAGGTAGAGGGAGGAGAAAAGCCGGTATTTCAGCAGATTAAAATTAAGTTGCGGAAAATAATTGGAGATTACCTTCTGACCTGTCGCCGGAAAATAAGTTTCAAAGCTTGACGCCCGGAGGTTCAGGCTGAAATATGACCAGTTTTTGGTCAGATTAAGCTGATAGGAACGGTTGTTCGTAGTGGACAGGCTAAAGTTATTCTCATATTCTCTTAAAAAATCGAAGGAACTCGAATAATCGGCCTGCCCGTTAAACTGGAAATCACCTGGCAGGCGTTGCTGATGGGTCCAGCGGATTAAATATCCAGGGTCTTGTCTTTCAGAGCCTGGCTGCTGCTTGAAGAAAAAAGCATAGGCCTTGAGCTCCCCTCTGGTTTTAGCCCTGAGAAGATAGTTGTAATCTAAACCGGCTCCGACCCCCTGATTGGAATAATAGTCAGCTGTCAGAGTAGCTTCTCGGTTCCTGGCCAGCGCCCAGTAAACGCTCTGACTGATAGTCAGTCCCTTAACCTGATTGTAGCCTATCTCCGGGATAAGAAAACCGCTGGCTCTTTCTTTTAAAGGATACTTAAGATAGGGAAGATAGAAGATCGGGATCTTTTTTAGTGAGAATATAGCTCTGGACATGGTAACATAGTCGCCGGGTTTTAATTCGGCCTGTTTAAAACTGAAAGACCAGCGAGGTACAGGCTGATTACAGGTGGTCAGCCAGGCTTGCTCTAAATTTAGAATATTACCGGGTTCCTGGCTGATTTTTCTGGCCCCAACTAAGAGGCTGGGACGTGAAATAGCCTGAACTTCTTCGAGCTGTGCTTCTCTTGTTTTAAGATTGTAGGTCAGTCGCTCGCAGTTAACGACTTCGGAAGGCAGTTGCAGACAGACCTGTCCTTCCGCCAGGAGATCATAAGTACCTGTATTGAGTTGCAGGCGATCGCAAAGAAGGGTCAGATCCTCAAAATGAAGTTCTACCTGGCCTGAAGCCAGAATCATGTCCCCTTTCTTTTCCTGGTAAGTAGCCAGGAGCCGGACTGTTTCATTGGAGGGGGAGGTAGAGTTTGCCTGTTGAGCTGGCAGATAGAATCCCGGGCAGGTTAATAAGAAAAAAAAGAGAATAGCAGACAAGAATATTTGCCTCGTGCCTGGTGCATTATTCAAATTGTCTTGAACCATCTGTTGATTAATATACAATTGCCTTTTACCTAAAAACAAGGTAGCGGTCGAACAGCACTAAAAAAATATCGCCTTGCTGGTTGAAAGCTGACCCCCAATTGTGCTAAAAATTAAATGAATTAGCAGGATTTGAAGAGAGTTGAAAGGGAAAGCAGTATTAATAATCAGCCAGGTTGCTTTATTCTTGGGACTGGCTCTGGGCTGGGTGGGGATGGCCAGGGCTGAGACCTGGAAGGCCAGAGAATTACGTCTGGCGGCAGAGCGAGCTGCCTGGAGGTTTGGACCTTTAAAAGTGCAGCCAGCCATCCTGATTAAAGAGGCCGGCTATGATTCAAATATCTATTACCAACCCGAAGCGATTTCCGACTACTGGCTGACTGCCGGTCCGGCCTTCGATGCCTATGTGGTGGCCAGAAGAAGATTGATCATTCATGTTTTTGAATCGCCACAGTACGTTTTTTTCTTTAAAACAAAAAGGGAAAGAACCTGGAATAATTATCTTAACGGTGACGTTTCTCTCAGTTTTAACCGGTTTATGATGACCGCAGGGGGAAGTCTGAATAACGCCCGAGAACGCTGGAGTACGGAATTAGATATCAGGCCTCGAAGAAAAGAGAAAAGCGGCTTTGTCTCTTTTCTTTACCAGAAATCTTACCGGCTATCTTTTGAATTGACGGCCAGGACCATTGATTATACTTATGAAAGCCTGGAATATGGTTCGGTCAATATCAATGAGAGGTTAAGCCATTATGAGGATTATTTAAGCGGCCGGATTTATTATCGGCTTAATCCGAGAATTCAGTTTTTTGTCGAGGGACAAAAGGGGTCTTATGATTTCAAGGATCCTCTTAATTCTGGAGATTCCCGTAGCCAGAGCATTTATTCGGGCTTCCAGTTTTCTCCGACCGGTCGGATTCATGGTCAGATCAGGCTTGGTTATAAGTCGTTTAAGACGCTGCATGAAGAGCTTCCTGACTATCAGGGGTTAGTGGGAGATACCACTGTCAGCTGGCAAATTATGAGACCGCTCGTCCTTAGAGGAAGCTATCAGCGAGACATAAATTTTTCAGTCTGGTATGATAATCCATACTATATTGGAACTACCTGGTCGGCCGGGCCATCTTTTTATGTTTTCAGAAAAAAATTTCGGCTTGACTATACCTATAGTCAAACCAGAAATAAATATCCTCTGGGGGAAGCCCCTGACAGTCCTCCGCGTTGTGACCTTTATACTTTAAATTCTGTGGCTGTTTATTATAAAATTGGGAAAACGGCTGGAATTGGCATTACTGCTGGTAGCTGGAAAAGAGAAATTAATATTCTGAACTGGGATGCGACGAGAAAATTTATTGGCCTTAATTTAACCTATGATTTTTAATTTAAAAATTTATATACCTAAATAAAGGGAGACGCAATGAAAAGATATTGCCCAGCTGCCATGTGTTTTCTGTCCCTTCTGGTGCTAATAATCGGTGTTGTGCCGGGCGTGGCCCAGCAAGCTGTGCGGTTCAATGGCAGCCAGGAAGAAGGTCAAGTTAACGGACGCGATTATTTCATCAGGGAATATATCATTGGCCCCAGAGATCTGCTGGAAATAAAAGTGTTTGAGTTACCGGAATTTGATCAGACAGTCAGGGTGTCCGAAGACGGTTCAATCACTCTGCCTCTCATTGGTAATGTCCAGGTTGGCGGCTTGACTAAAGATAAAGCTGAGGAGAAGCTCTCGGAGTTGCTGCAAAAATACGTCAAAAAGGCTCAGGTTTCAATTTTCATTAAGGAATATCAAAGCAGCCGGGTGGCTATTATCGGGGCGGTGGAGAAACCTGGTATGTATGAGCTGGTCGGCAGGCAAACCTTGCTCCAGATGATCTCTCAAGCCGGTGGTTTTAAAGATTCCGCCGCTAATGAGATTTACGTGCTGAGAGAAGGCCAGGATGGCACAACTGCTTCTATCAACATTGATCTTGAAGAGTTGCTGATTAACGGCAATCAAAATCTTAATATCCCGATTCAGCCTAATGATGTGATCAATGTGCCGATTGATAAACTGATTAATATCTATGTCTTTGGGGAGGTCAAGCAACCAGGAGCTTTGCAAGTTAAGATGTCTAAAAAGATTACCCTGCTCCAGGCCATCGCCCAGGCCGGAGGTTTAACCGAGAATGCTACCAAGAGAGGAGTGACCATTAAAAGAAGGGATAAAAGCGGCAAGGAAATTAATATCACGGTTAACCTGAATGATATTATCAAGGGCAAGAAAAAGGATATTCCTCTCCAGGAAGGAGATGTGGTTATAGTCAAGCAGAGTATTTTCTAAAGCGGGGAGAGAAGAATAGAAAAACGAGGCATAAGATGAACGAAAATAATGTTGAGCTGGAAGCGGTCGAAGGCGGAGAAATTGATTTAAGAAAATACATCAATATCATCATCCGCCAGCGCTGGGTCATTATTTCTGTGACTGTCATCGCCATGGTAATCACTCTCCTGGTGTCATTTACCATGAGACCGGTTTACACCGCCACGGGCACCGTTATGATTGAAAAAGAACCGAATATCCTGAGTTTCGAAGAGATTTTTCAGGTTGAAACTTTTCGTGATGATTATTTTCAGACCCAGTACAAACTCTTACAAAGCCGCAGTCTGGCTGAAAGAACGATTGATAAACTCAAACTCTGGCAAAAAGAGGAATTTTCTGGCAGGAAACCGGCAGCGGCGGAGGACTGGAATGATCCTGTTTTCCGGCGGAAACTCATTGATCGATTTCTTAGCCGGCTGGAAGTGAAGCCAATCAGGATGACCAGGCTGGTGGAAGTGTCTTTCAAGGCCCATGACCCACAGCTGGCGGCTGACTGCGTTAATACCCTTTTTGATTGTTTTGTGGATATGAATATCGAAACCAAATATGAAGCTACCGAGCAGGCCACCGAGTTTTTAAGCCAGCAAATTGAAGACCTGAAAAAGGAAATAAACCAGAAAGAGCAGGAGCTTCAGAACTACGGTCAGGAAAAAGATATTGTCATTTTGAGCGATAAGGAAACGACCATCCTGGATAAATTGAATGAGGTCAATAAAGCTCTGACTGAAGCTCAAATTGATCGGGTGCGCAAGGAAGCTTATTATAACGAAATTAAAAATGCTAGTCCGGACTATATTCCAGAGGCGATGAACAATCCGTTAATTCAGCGACTCAGAGAAGATTATTTAAAGCTCAGTCGCGAATATGCCAAAATGCAAGAGCAATTCCAACCGGATTATCCGGAAATGCAAAGGCTCAAGGCTGAGCTGGACACTGCTCGTGAATTGCTGAAGAATGAAACCGAGGGACTGATTAAGGCAGCTTATTCCGAGTATCAGGCTGCTCTAAAAAAGGAAACTTCTTTAAAAAAACTTTTTGAAGAGCAGAAAGATGAGGCTTTCCGTCTTAATTCCAATGCTATCCTCTACAATAGCCTCAAAATTGAGCTGGAAAATAAAAAGAACCTGCTCGAATCCTTACTAAAAAGGCAGAGTGAGACTGGTGTTTCCGCCCGTCTGAGAGGCTTAAGAACGTCTAACATCAGGGTGGTGGACCGGGCTGATCTGCCCATCGATCCTTCCAGCCCGAAAAAGCTGAGGAACCTTCTTCTGGCTCTTTTCTTAGGGCTGTTTGGTGGTATTGGCCTGGCCTTTGTCATGGAATACCTGGATAATACAGTTAAGAGCGCTGAAGAAGTCGGGCGTTATACCGGCTTGCCCACTCTGGGTGTGGTGCCAGTGTTTGCGGATGATGCCAATCAAGGGTATGGCTATTATGCTTACAGGCGGGAAAAAAGCCAGGATAGGGACCAGGGGGGAAAGAAAGGAGGGCAAAAATCTCAAGATATCGAGTTAATTGTCCATTTTGCCCCGGATTCGACTTTTGCTGAAAACTATCGTTCACTGCGGACAGCTTTGCTTCTTTCCAGCCCACAGAGCAGCCTTAAGGCCATTATGGTGACCAGTCCTCTGCCTGAAGAAGGCAAATCGGTCACCATTTCCAATCTGGCTGTCAGCCTGGCCCAGACCGGCAAAAAGACTCTCCTGATAGATGCTGACCTCAGGCGGCCAAAACAGCATCAAATCTTTAAAATGAAAAACCACAAGGGTCTGACCAGCTACCTGGCTCTGGATTTACCACTGGAAGAGTTGATCAGGTCAACGATTGTGCCCTCACTCTATTTGATCAATTCGGGGCCGATTCCGCCTAATCCAGCTGAACTCCTTGGTTCGGATAAGATGGCCAGGTTGCTGTCTTCTTTGAAAAACCAATTTGACTTTATATTGATTGATACCCCTCCTATCCTGACAGTGACCGATGCTCAGATTGTCGGAAAATTAGTTGATGGCCTGGTACTGGTGGTACAAGCTGGAAAAACTCCACGTGATGCCCTGGTTCAGACCAGAGAGCTAATTGATCTCCTTAAGCTTAGAACTTTTGGGGTAGTGGTTAATGGCCTCAATCTAGATAGCCATGGCTATTATTCCCGCCACTATTATCACCATTATTATAAGGAATACAGAGGTTAAGTGATGATCGATCTCCACTGTCACCTGTTACCTGATTGGGACGACGGGCCGGAGTCCTGGGAAGAAGTTGACCTGATGATTGCCCAGGCGGCCGAAGATGGAACTGAAGCTATCTGCATAACTCCGCACTATTTGCGTTTTTCCCGACATGGGAACAATCCGGGTGTCCTCCGTGCGAAATTTGAAGAATTTTTTGAAAGGTACAAAGACGAAAAAAGAATCAGGTTTTATCGCGGGGCAGAAGTATTCATTCATCCGGATATAATCAAGCATGTAAAGCGTGAAAACCTCAGTCTGAATGGCAGCGAATATGTATTTGTCGAATTTCCCACTGATCAGGTGCCGGCCGGGACCAAGGATCTGTTTTACCGGATGATGCTGGCTGGTCTGACGCCGGTGATCAGTCATCCGGAAAGAAATGCTGTTTTTGGCAGCCAGCCTGAGCTTCTGTATGATCTCATTTGCCGTGGTTGTCTGTCTCAGGTCACAGCCATGAGTCTCACCGGGCAGTTTGGTTCAGTCGTCTATAAAAGGTCAGAGTTGTTTCTAAAAAATAATCTGGTTCAATTTATAGCGACCGATGCTCATGATTCCCAAAAAAGGAAGCCGGTGTTAAGCAGGGCAGTCAAAGCGGCAGCGGCACTGGTCGGAAAGGAAAAAGCCCAGGCCATGGTCGATGAAATTCCTCTGGCTATTCTAAACAATGAGGTCATTCCTGATTGGGGTTCTCCCCTCCGGCCGGACAAAGGTAGGAGGAGATTCTTTAATTTACGAAAAAGATAAAAATACTTGATTTTTTAAAATTTAGTTGTTATATTTGCTTTAAAGGGAGGTCAAAATGCTCCGAAAAGAAATTTTTCGTTCTCCGGGCTTGCTGGTTTTAACTATATTTTCTTTCATGTTGATCATGCTGCCGGTAGAATCTCTGGCTCAGGCCACGGCTCCGGCCGGCTCGCTGGTCGGCTTTATTTATGGTAGTGATATGAAGACGCCGGTTCAAAATGCAGTGGTGAAAATTCGCAGCTTGGACAATGGCCAGGAATATGCTTCTGACCCAACTGATAATAGTGGTGCTTATAAGATCGGTCAGGTGAAGGAAGGCAAATATATTCTGGGCATCAATACTCCAAATGGCGACTACAATTTTGACTATGTCCTGGTTGTTAAGGGCGGAGAGATGGGCAAGCTATCCATGGCGCTGAAAAGTGGTGAAGCCAAAACTCTGAGTGCCCAGGGCCAGGAGCGTCCAGCTGAGAAAGAAAAAGTTTCGTTCTTCAGGACACCAGCCGGCATAGCTGTCTTGATGGTCGCCACCACTCTGGCTCTATATGGCGTTTTTAAGCTGCTTGAAGGCGAAGAAGAAGCTTCCCCCACCAAAAAATAGAGTCAAGCAAAACAGCAGGGATTAATCAACTAATCGCGCAGGAATGTTAGTCTGATCTTTTTTAAGAAGCCTGTCTTCGACCTCTTCTTTTATTTTAGTCAGCCTTTTATATAATAAAAAGCAATGAACTGGTTACTGGTAGCTTTATGTCTTATTGTAGTTTTTTTACCCTTGCCGTTTGGCGGTAACATCGAATGGGCTATCTTTGGCTTTGAACTCAGTGTCTTTCTACTTGGTTTGCTCTATTTGCTAGCCGGAGGCAGCAGGAATTCAAAGAGTGGATATAAGCCTGAAGAAAAAAAAGCCGTTCCTTTAATACCATACTGTCTGATCATTACCTTTTTAATGGCTGGATTGTTCCAGATCATTCCTCTCCCAGCGGCTGTGATCCGGGAACTGTCTCCGGTCGGCTATAACTGGAGACAGACACTTATTTCCTCAGGCCTGGTCGATCAAACCAGGCTCCGATGGCAAACCATTTCTCTCTCACCAGTCGACAGCCTATATGAGCTGACCAAATATTTCGCCTATGGCCTGTTTGCCTGGCTTCTGGCCAGAGCTATTAATACCAGCAAAAAGGCTACTGCCTTGACTTTGACCCTGATAGGGGCAGGCGTTTTCCAGTCGCTTTATGGACTTTCTGAGCATTTTAGTGGTAGCCATCGGATATTTAGCTGGGTAAATAAATACTATGCTGGCAGCGCCTTTGGCACTTTTGTCAACCGTGATCATTATTCAGCTTTTCTTGAAATGATCTTTCCCTTGAGTCTCGGTTATTTTCTGGCCAGGGCTGATTATTTTTCCTGGCCTTCCGGACTGTCCTTAAGACAGAAAATTGCCTGGTTCGGCCAGGAGAAATTGCAAAAATCAATTTTATTTATTTTGCCGCCGCTCATCATCGGAGTTGGACTTTTTTTCTCCCGCTGCCGGTCAGGTATTATCATTTTTCTACTGACTTTTTTCTTGATCCTCCTGTTGCTATCTGTAACCAGTATTACCGGCAAAAGAAAGACAGAAAGAAGGCTGGTGAACGCCATTGTTTTAGTCGTTCTGGTCGGGGTCATCCTAATTGGCATCCAGCCCATTCTGGAAAGATTTACTAACCAGAAATTGTTTGATGAAAGCCGCTGGCTTTATTATCAGTATACCCTTGGCCTGATAAAAGATTACCCTTATTTAGGCTCTGGCCTGGGGACATATGTGAAAGCCATAAATCACTATCTGGGAAAAGACTTTTATGCCATTATCGATCATGCCCACAATGATTATCTGGAAATGCTGGGAGAAGCTGGCCTGATAGGCGGCGGAGCGCTAATTCTTGGTGGGTTTTTATTATTGGGGCTGGGGGTAAAGCGGTATTTTAAGACTGGTGATTCTCTAACCCGCAGTATTTCTCTGGGAGCCATGATAGGAGTGGTGGCTTTATTCCTGCACAGTTTGACTGATTTCAGCCTCAGAATGCCAGGCAATGCCGTTGTCTGGCTGTCTTTGTTTGTTCTCTGTCTTAAAGTTCCGCTGCTCCGCTCAAATCAATATGACAGCGAAGAGCTGGAAGAGGACCAAGATGACTGAAAACGTCAAACGCGGCTCCAGAGGGAAAAAGATTTTCCTGTTAATTATCTGTCTGGCCGGTTTGACTGCTTCTATCTGCTCCTATCTGGGGTACCATTATTATAGTGTTTATCAATCTGAAAAACGCACGATGCGCAGCCTGGAACGAGACTTCGAGCAGTTACAGGCACAACTGCAAAAGGCGGTTAGCTGGTATCCTTCACCTGAATTTTATTTAGAACTTGGTCGGCTGCGGCTGCTAAGAGCTATGGCGGAAATCGAATTCGGCCAGCCTGAAGAAAGTGAACCTTATCTAAGCCAGGCCTCTGAGGTTTTAAAGCGAGCTATTTATCTAAGGCCAGTTGATTATGCTGCCTTCTGGGAACTCAGCAAGGTCTATTTTCTGATGAGTTATCCTCTTATGGTTTATGCTGATCGGGGACGGGAGCTCTGCTGGGAAGCTATCAAGAGGGCTCCTCATGATGAATTTCTGGTGAGCAATGTTCTGGTTGTTTTCTTTGAGCAGTGGTTGCTTCTCTCTGAAGAAGAAAAGACCAATATAAAGCTGAAAATAAAAGATATGGAGATAGCCAACCCCGGCTTTCTTGAGCGTTTTAAAAGGAAATGGCGGAAGGGACACGGAGATGAAAAAGAACTTGCTTTACGCCTTGAGGAATTGGGTTTTTAGCCCGTAAATAATTTGTTCTTTTAGGATTACTTCCCCTCAATCTGGTAAATCCGGTATGGCGGCAAAAGGATTTGGCCGACAGCAGACTGATTATGAATCGGCCAGAAAGTGCTTTGTTCTGCCAGAAAACAGGCTCAGAGAAGAGTAAAAGCCTGGCCGGAAAAAATGACAAAAAGTAGCTATAATAGTAAGCCGGTATAAAAAGAGATTAGATTAATTATGAGAAGCAGAAGATTAAGCAGAAAATTTTATCAGCAATCGACTTTGAAAGTGGCCCGTGAGTTGTTGGGCAAGTATCTGGTAAGAAAAGTCGGCTCAAAAAAACTTGTCGGCAAGATCATTGAAACGGAGGCCTACATAGGACCCAAAGATAAAGCTTCACATGCTTACCGAGGCAAGATAACTCCCCGCAACAGAGTAGAATATAGGGAGGGCGGGCATGTATATATCTATTTAGTGTATGGCATGTACTGGCAGTTGAATATCGTCACCAGCCGGGCTGGAAAACCGGAGTGTGTCTTAATCAGGGCCCTGGAAGTGCCGGGCGAAGATAGAAACGTGGCCTCTGGGCCGGGCAGGCTCTGCCGCTATCTGCAGCTTGATAAGTCTTTTTACGGGGAAGACTTAACCAGATCAAAAAGGATCTGGATAGAGGATAGAGGAGAAACCGTTAGTCCTGCTCATATAGAAAGGACGCCCAGAATAGGAATTGATTATGCCGGGCCCTACTGGTCCCAGAAAAAATGGCGGTTTCTGGTTAAACCAGAAAAAAATAAGATGCAGGTGAAAAGGAAGGCAAATTGACCATGAGAATAAGAAAATTAACAGTTCTTTTGATCTTAATCCTGGCCCTGCTGGCTAATTCACATGGCGCTTTGGTCCAGAGAGACCAGGACTCAATCTCAGCCGGCCGCTATCACCATTTTCTCCGCGGGATAAATTTGCCTTACTGGTTCTGGCTAAATCAGGGTGAGTTGCAACCATTGGAGAAAAGGTTTTCCTCTGCTGATCTTAACCTGATTAAAAGCCTGGGCTTGACCTTTGTCCGGATTCCGGTTGATATGGCCAATATTTATGACCCGAACCGGAAAGATAAACTCGACCCGGCTGCCCTGCAGATTTTGCTCTCAGGGATAAAAAAGATTCTGAAAAGCGGCCTGGCCGTGAATTTTGATCTTCATAGTATTTCACAGAAGACCGGGGGTTCCAATTATTCTGGCCCACTTGGCCAGGATGAAAACTTTACGGCTGAATTTATTAACTTCTGGCAGCAGCTGGCCATGAAGCTGGCTATCTTCGACCCGGACAAGCTGTTGATTGAGCCCATGAATGAACCGGTTTTCCTGGGTGAAGAATATAAATGGCCGCCAATTCAAAAAGAATTACTTCGAGCCATAAGAGAAAAGTTGCCTGAACACACCCTTTTAGCTACCGGTGCCTTCTGGTCAAATCTTTCGGGATTGCTCAGCTTGCAGCCAGTTGATGACCCTAATGTCTGGTATAATTTTCATTTCTATGAGCCTCATATCTTTACCCACCAGGGAGCAACCTGGGGGGCAGATTATGAAAAATATCTACGGCAGGTGCCCTACCCATCCTCACCGGAGTCAGTTGAACAGGCTATTTTGCTGGTCGAAGATGAAACTCTGAAGCAATATCTGCGGGTCTATGGGGAACAACGCTGGAATGGTCAAAAGATAGAAGCAGAAATTCTCAAGGCAGCAGCCTGGGCAGAAAAATATGGTGTCAGATTGCTGTGCAACGAATTTGGTGCCTATCGCGACTACTGTTTGCCGACTTTCCGCCAGGCCTGGATAAGGGATGTCAGACTGGCGCTGGAGAAATATCAGATTGGTTGGGCTATGTGGGAATTTGACGGGAGTTTTGGCCTGGTTTTCCGGCAGGATGGGCGGACGGTCGTTGACAAGGATATAGCGTCAGCCCTGGGCCTAAAGCTCAGGTGATAGCCAGGTGAAGCTGGGGGAGTTCAGCCCGAGATCAACACTTTATAAGTGTCGCAGATTTCTTTAAACTTGTCTTTAACTTCTTGGGGGAGCGAAGAAGATGAAATCCGGGGGAAAAGCTTAAGTCGGGCAATTTGTTCCAGATAGTGTTCAACCTCGTCGGCTTTTCCTAACTGATAGGCAGAGACGGTCAGATAAGCGTAGGCCTGGCCAAGGAGGTCTGGCTCGTCGAGCAGCCCGAAAGCAGCAATCTTAAAATTTTCAAAGGCTTTTTTATAGTCCCCTCGGTCAAAGTTCATTTTCGCTTCTTCAAAAACTTTGAGGTAGAAAGGGTCGATGACCGGCTGACGGCCGGGCAAAGCTGCCTGAGCACCCAATTGGCCGCTGCTACCTGCCAGGCAGGTAATAAACAGACCAATCATAACTATCAATACAAAATACCTTTTCAGGCAACGAGCATTCAACTTCTTCCTCCATGGCTGGCCAGACATTTACCCTTTTCCTGTTGCTAAAAAAGCAGGCTAAGACTTATTATTTAATAATATTATAATATCTATTGCAAGCTCAAGGCAATTTTAATCGAAGGAGTAGGATTTTTGGTCCGTCCGGATTTAAAAAAAATGGCAGCAATTTCTTCGCTGGCGCTAATTCTACCCTCATCCATTGCTGTTGGGCTGGCGATTGGTTATCTTCTTGACCGCTGGTTTAAAACTGAGCCCTATATGTTGCTTATCTGGCTCTTGTTCGGCATAATATCGGGTTTGATAAATCTTTTTCGGGGAATAAGAAAATATTTACGGGAAAGCGAAATGGCGGAGGGCAGTGACCGGGCTGGTAAATGAATCGCAGGTATCATATGGAAGAGAAAAAATCAGCCGAGCTTTTTGAAAAATCTTTAAAAAGAATTCCAGTGGAGACGATACTCCTGGGCTGCCTGGCTTCAATTTTTGGTTGGATATTTTTTGATCTGATTTCGGCCGGGTTACTGGTGGCCGGGGCCCTTCTAGGGGCAGCTGGCTTTATCAGCCTGAGAGCTTTTGTTGATCGCTATATTTTCAAAGAAAAAGCTGTTTTCAGGAAGCGAGCATTAATCCTTTACAGCCTTCGCCTTTTATTGATTTGCCTGGTTTTTTTGGCTATAATTTTTATCTTTAGAGGTAAGATAATCGCTTTCGTCGCGGGTTTTTCCTCGTTGGTAGTGGCTATCTTGATCGAAGCCATCAGAAATCTGGTGAACATAAGGCAATGGAAGGCTTAGAACATTCTCTTCCCCTGGTCAATGGTTTTAACCTGATCTTTGGCCCGGTGGTGGCCTTTATTTTAAGGATCTTTGGCCGGGAAATCCAGGATCCTTACCACTTAATACCTGACTATATTGTCATGTCTATTATCGTGGTCATCCTATTGTCTGTTCTTCTCGGTATCCTGGGACGACGATTGCAGCTGGTTCCTTCCAGAGTCCAGGTAGTACTCGAAGCAATCATTGACTTCTTTGAGGGAGTGATTGATGACACTATGGGGATAGCTGGAAGGAAATATCTACCCCTGGTTGCTTCTGTCGGTCTCTTTATTGTCACCGCCAATCTGCTGGGCTTAATTCCGGGTTTTATGTCGCCAACCAGCAAGTTGAATGTGACCCTGGGCTGCGCTCTGGTTGTCTGGCTGTATTATCACTGGGAGGGTATCAAGACTTTAGGCCTTTTTGGTTATTTGAAGCATTTTACCGGTGCCAATCCATTTCTGGCGCCGCTGCTTTTGCCGATTGAGATCATTTCTCATCTATCCCGGCCAATTTCACTTTCCATGCGTCTTTTTGGCAACATTTTTTCTGAGGAATTATTAATTTTGATCATGCTTTCTATCATTCCCTATTTATTACCTTTGCCCTTTATGGCTATCGCTATTTTTACCGCTGTTATTCAGGCTTATGTTTTTGTGTTGCTTACCTGTATTTATTTAGCCGGGGCAATTGAGGAAGAACAAGAATGATTGAGAATATCACCCAAAGGAGTATTTTACATGACAAAAAAAGGTAAAATTTTAGCCCTGCTGTCCTTTTTCCTGCTGGTTTCTTTAAGTCCGCTGGCTGCTCAGACGGTTGATCCGGCTCGTGCTTCTCTATTTAAACTATCGCTAATCGTGGGGGGGGCGGTCATTACAGTGGCCGTAGTGGCTGGAGCTTTTGGCCAGGCGAAGGCTATAACTTCAGCTTGCGAGAGTATTTCTCGCAATCCGGCTGGAGGGCAGAACATCCGCGGCATCCTGATTTTTGGACTGGTGCTGATTGAAACTCTGGTTATTTATGCTTTGCTCATCACCATTATCATCCTTATGGTCAAATGGGGAGCTTACTAATCGAGCTGTCGTCCTGATGGCCTGATAGATGGCTGCCAATTTTTTCCAAATTCTATTAGCCTCCTGGAAAAGGTTTAATGAAGACCGCTGTTTTACAGCGTCTATTGTTATTTCTTATTTCTCATTGCTTTGCCTGGTCCCTTTAATTGCTCTCTTTGCTTTTCTCGGGGGCAAAATTCTGGGCAATCCTGAACTGATTTTCCGCAGTCTGAATATTTTTACTGATGAATTTTTTGCTCAGATGGACCCGGCCTTTTTTAAGAAACTCCAGGCTCTGGGTGGAAGTCTGTCCAATCTGGGCTGGTTCGGGATTATTGGTTCTTTGATTGCTGCTTCTTTTCTTTTTTCCAATTTGATTTCTACCATTAATAGAATTTTCAGAGCAAAATATAATCATTCTTTTATTTATAACCGCATGATGGAGTATGTGGTGATGCTTCTGGCCGGAGTTTTTCTGCTTCTGTCTTTATCAATTACCACCCTCTGGATTGCCTTGCAGCAGTTGCTTCGTCAGAGCCCGGTTTTCTCTGGATTCATTAATCCACAGGTAATCAGCGTCTTAAACAATTTTTTCTTCCAGTATCTTCTGCCTTTTGGCCTGACTTTTTTGATGGTGTTTATCCTTTATAAATTCATCCCGGAGGTCAGAGTCCATACCCGCAGTGCCTTACTGGGCGCAGCCATTACTTCCTTTTTCTGGGAAATATTTAAAAGAGGCTTTGCCTTTTATGCTATTCATCTCTCAGCCGTAGGCGTGGTTATGTCGAAGGTGCTGGCCGGCACACTGACTTCTGTCATTTTCTTCCTGCTCTGGATCTCTTCATCTCTGGTCATTCTCCTCTGGGGAGCAGAGGTCGTGGCCATAATGAATGAGCGCTATGAAACAAATGGCAACCACCAACCTCTGCCCGAATAAGCCTCTTTCTTATTTCAGGTCAGCTGCAGATGCCGCCTTAAAAGGGCTTCCAGTTTATGTTTGGTAGTAGCGCCAATGACCGAGTCAACTGGCTGCCCATTTTTGAACAGAATCAGGGTGGGGATACTCAGAATCTGATAGCGACTGGAAAGGTTTGAATTCTCGTCAACATTGAGCTTGGCCACCTTCAGCTTGTCCTGGTAACTTTTAGCCAGTTCTTCAATGATAGGGTTGACCAGTTGACAGGGGCCGCACCATGGCGCCCAGAAATCGACCAGCACCGGGTAATCCGACTTCAACACTTCCTGCTCGAAATTATTTTCGTTGAGCTGAACAACTTTGTTGCTCATGTCTCTCTCCTTTTTAACCTGACTGCCTTTTGATAGAGAATTTCGTACTGGGGAATAACTTTTGCCCAGGAATTATCCTGGACCAGACAGCGGGCGATGATTTCCTTCCAGACCAGCGGCTGACTGTAGAATGAAAGAGCTTCTCGCACGGCCTGTAAAAAGGCTGATTCAGAGTAGTCTTCAAAAGCAAAACTGTAGCCAGAATTATTCTGGCCGGAAAAAGGCTCCATTGATTCCTTTAAACCACCAACTGCTCTGGCTACCGGGACGGTTCCATATCTCAGCGCCTGCATCAGGGTCAACCCACAGGGCTCTTCGATTGAGGGCATCAAGAGGAGATCGGCTCCAGCTATCACCCGGTGGAAAAGACCCGGGCTCAAATCGAGCCGGACGCCAAGTTTTCCCGGGTGAAGTTCCTTCAGTTTCAAAAGTGCCTGCTCATAAATTTCGTTCCCTTGTCCGGCTACCACCAGCTGGCAGCCCCAAGCTAGAAGATCGTTTATAGCTTCGATAACTAACTCTAGACCTTTTAATCTGGTCAGATAGCCGACCACAGCCAGCAATGGTCTTGATTCATCAAGATTGAGCCCGAATTCTTTCATCAGCTGCTTTTTACAGGTCTTTTTGCCAGTCAGATCACCGACGGAAAAATTAGCCGGGATCAGGGGATCAGTAGCTGGATTCCACTCTTCAACATCCAGACCATTTCTGAGACCGTACAGTGGTTTGTTTTTATTGGAAAAAAAGCTGTTGACATCATGGTGATACTGCAAAACCTCATTCCGGTAAGTCAGACTAACTGTATTGACCACTTCAGAAAAAAGAATGCCAGCCTTGAGAAAATTAAACTTGCCTCTAAAAGCTAATTGGTGAGAATTCAGATAATTCCAGCTGAGTCCCGTCAGACTGAGAGATTCAGCCGGAAACTCCCCTTGATAGGAAAAGTTGTGAATGGTTAGAAGGGTGGCTGCTTTTTTCAGATTAGTTTTTTTCAGATAGCTTGATTTTAGAAAAAGAGGAGCTACCGCCGCTGCCCAGTTGTGGCAGTGAATTACCTCAGGCTTCATTCTGGCCGAAGCCAGAAATTCGCAAACAGCCCGACTAAAGAAAATAAACCTTTCATCATTGTCAAGGTAATCACCTTTAGGCGACCCATAAATGTAATCCCGGTGGAAATACTTTGGCTGATCAATTAAATACAGGCGATATTTATTGACTTCAGCTTTAAAAACCGTCGTCTTGACTTTTTTAGACCCAATCGGTACCAGCAGTTCGGGTTCAAGGGCCTTTTTATTAAGAGATTCAAGTTCCGGTCGCCGATAATAGGGCAGAAAAACAGCTACTTCATGACCAGCCCGGGCTAGATACTTGGCCAGGCCAGTGGTAGCTTCCGCCAGCTCTCCCGAGCGCGCATAGGGAGATAATTCAGGGGTAAGAACAGCTATTTTGAACATTTTGCCTCAGATAAAAATAATAGCTGTCTTATCTTCAAAAATCAAATTAACAGGCAGGAATACCTGGTTGAATCGGAAGGACAAGTTGGAACTTTTATTCAGCCCAGCCGAGCTTTTCTTTGACCAGGCTGTAGTAGCTTCGCCAGGGAGAAGTGACCAGCTTTAATTCGCGTGCTGATTTTTTGATCTCAATTATTTCGTTCTTATCCAGGGCTTGCCCCCTTTGGCCGTCTATGGTGATATAAACAGGCTCTTGCGGGGTTAATAGTTTGAGCTTGATATTGGAGATCGCAGGAATAAGTAAGGGCCGGAAAGACAGAGTATGAGGACAGATAGGAGTCAGAACAATAGTCTCAACTGCCGGATGAACAATTGGCCCGCCAGCTGAAAGAGAATAGGCTGTAGAACCAGTTGGGCTGGAGAGAATTATACCGTCTCCTTTTAATCTGGTCACTTCCTGACCGTTGATAGAAATCTGCAGCTCAATCATCCGGGCTAAGGCCCCTTTATTCACAACAACATCATTTAAACAGAGATCAGTCTGATCTTTATAAGAGACCTCAAGTAAAGTCCGCCGACTGATAAACCCATTTTTATCTTTTAGAAAAGCCTCCAGCACCGGCAAGGCTTCATCGACAGGAATTTCAGTCAAAAACCCCAGCCGGCCGAGATTCAAACCGATGACCGGTACATCCGCCCTGGCGGCCGCGGCCGCCACGCTCAGCAGGGTGCCATCTCCACCCAGCACTATCATAGCCTGGCTTAGCCCGGGAAGTTCTTCACGCTGAAAGCCACCTGGCCGGTTGACCTGGCGGGCAGCTACTTCCTCCAGCAGGCACTCAATTCCCTGTCGTTCAAGATAACTCATCAGCTCCCTGAGGATTTTTTCGATTCCCGGAGCATGCGGCTTGATGGCAATTCCTATTTTTTTAATCATGTTCTTCGTCTCCATTGGCTAATATCTCCTGGATGAGCTTTTTAAAGTCAAACTGAACATGCCCCTCGGCAGCTGGTTTTAACCAGGCCAAAAATTCCCGATTGCCTCTTTGTCCCAGAATCGGACTGACTGAGAGTCCCTGCACCCTGAAACCAAGAGCTTCCACTCCTTCCAGTACTTGCCGCAGTACCTGGCGATGAGTCTCCTTTTCTCTGATTATACCTTTTTTCCCTACCTGATTTCGACTGGCCTCAAACTGAGGCTTGATGAGGACTATTAAATCTCCTTTTTTGATGATCTTTTGTATGGCTGGCAGTATTTTGAGAATGGAGATAAAAGAAACATCCATAACCACCAGCTCGGGAATCTCCGGTAAGTCTGATGGCTCAAGATAACGGGCATTCTTTTCAATCGCCTGGACTCTGGGATCGCGGGCCACTTTCCAATCAAGTTGTTTGATATTCACATCAACTGCATAGACTTTTCTGGCACCAGCCTGCAGCAGACAATCGGTAAAACCGCCAGTGGATGAGCCAATGTCCAGAGCAGTCAGGCCTTTGACCTTGACCGGAAAAGCCTGAAGGGCTCTGGCCAATTTTACCCCGGCCCGGCTGACATAAGGAAAAGGTTGGTCAATAGTCAGAGTTGAGTCGGGGTTAATCGGCGTCCCGGCTTTAGTGATTATCTGGCCGTTGACTTTGACCTGACCAGCGATAATAAGAGCCTGAGCCTTCTCCCGGCTCGGAACTAAGCCCCTTTCAATCAGAAGAAGGTCCAGTCTTTTTTTGTTCATTTTTTCGGGGGCCGGTAGTTTTATTAGCCAGAATAGAAATTGGTGATGTCCTCAACCAGGCTATCCACATCAAGTCTCATTAGTTTTCTGATCTCATCAGGCTTGCCCAGAGGGTAAAGGGCGGTGGTCAGTCCAAAGCTCTTGAATCTTGCCTGATAAAGTCCATGGCGATCAAGCAGCTCCCTGACGGCGCTGCCGAAGCCTCCCTCGAGGATACCTTCCTCCAGGGTAAAAATTGTTCCTGCTTTCTGGGCCTGCTCAATAATTAGATTTTCATCAAGCGGTCGGGCAAAACGGGCATTGATAACAGCCAGCGACAGGCCTCTTTCTTCCAGCCGTCTGGCTACCTCCAGCGCAGTGTAAACCATATTTCCATAGGCAATGATCAAATCGCGCCCCGGCTTCAGCAGTTCCGCCTGACCAGCTGGTATAAAACTGAAGTCTCTCTCAATATTAACGCCAAAACCTTTACCCTTAGGAAACCTTATGGCTACCGGATGACCATACTGAAAGGCAGAATAAACCATCTGCCGTAGTTCATTTTCATCTTTGGGAGCCATCAGGATCATATGAGGCATATGCCGGAGATAGGCAATATCGTTAATCCCCTGGTGAGTTGGTCCGTCTTCTGCCACAATACCTGCTCGGTCAAGAGCGAAGACCACTGGCAGGTCCATTAAACACACATCATGAAAAATCTGGTCATATGCTCTCTGCAAGAAAGTGGAATATATGGCGACCACCGGCTTAAGACCGGCTATGGCCAGACCGGCGGCAAAGTTAACAGCGTGCTGCTCCGCTATGCCCACATCAAAAAATCGATCAGGATGTTCCGCCGCAAACTTATTAAGGCCGGTACCATCAGTCATGGCGGCGGTAATAGCTATGATGGATTCTTCGTTCTCGCCCAGGTCAGCTATAGTTTCTCCAAATATTCTGGAAAAAGTCGGACCGTTTTCCGGGCAAAGGGGCACGCCGGTTTCGATATTAAAGGGTGAGGCGCTGTGAAATTTCTCAGGATTCAGCTGAGCCGGACGGTACCCTTTTCCTTTCTGGGTAACGCAATGTACCAGGACCGGCCCCGGATAATTTCTGGCATTTTCAAAAGCCTCCAGAAGGGAATGAAGACTGTGGCCGTGAATGGGTCCAACATACCGAATACCGAGTTCCTCAAAAAAGATGCCAGGGAAAAAGGTCTTCTTAAGCAGCTCTTCAAAGGCCCGGGCAGCTTTAATTAGAGGCCAGCCAATTTTTGGAATTGATCTAAGAACTGATTTGGCCTGTTCTTTCATCTTGAGAAAGGGCTGACCGGAAACCAAATAAGACAGGTAGCTGGAAAGAGCCCCAACACTGGGCGAGATACTCATTTCGTTATAATTCAGGACAATAATTAATTTCTCCCGGAGATGTCCAATTTGATTTAAAGCCTCGTAGGCGATTCCGCCCGTCAGACTTCCATCTCCGACAACAGCTATAATATTATAGTCTTCATTTTTCTTATCTCTGGCTACAGCCAGTCCCAGGGCCGCGGACAGAGCCGTTGAGGCATGGCCGGTATTGTAAATATCATGCTCGCTTTCTTCCCGGCAGGGGTAACCAAGCAAACCTCCCGCCTGACGCAGGCGGCTGAAGGCTTCTCGCCGGCCGGTCACCAGTTTATGGGTATAGCACTGATGGCCAACATCCCAGATAATTTTGTCTCGCGGTGATTCAAAGACATAGTGAAGGGCCAGGGTAAGTTCAACTGCCCCCAGGTTTGAGGCCAGATGCCCACCATTCCTGGCTACTGTTTCTATAATTGTTGCTCTGATTTCTGAGGATAGCTGCTTTAGTTCCTCGAGTGATAGCTGCTTTAAATCCTGAGGAGAATTAATTCTAGGCAAAATTTTTTCTGAACTCATGATTTTTCTTTCTCTGCTTTGAACTCAAGTTGATGAACAAAATATTCCAGAGGGCTGCAATTGATATCGGCTTTTTTAAGAGCTTCCACAGCCTGCTCCAGCTGGCGGTTGATCTGCTTTCTGGCCTTCTGAGGGCCAAGGACTCTGGCCAGGTTAGGGCGAAAGCAGGTGGTTGAGCACTCATCCTGAAAGATATCTTCCAGGTCATCTCTGAGTTGCCAGGCCAGTCCCAGGTTTGTCCCATAAGTTTCCAGGGCGGTAATCTTGTCCGGACTGGCTCCAGCCAGCCTGGCCCCGCTGACCACTGAGACTCGAATCAAGCCAGCTGTCTTTTTTTGGGCCAGGTGATGATAGGCGGCCAGGTCTGTTTCCTCTGGATGGAAGCTCAGGTCGAGCCACTGGCCAGCAATCAGACCAGCAGGTCCGACGGCCAGGGCTATTTGCTGGCAGATTTCTTCTTTAAGTCTTGGCCCACCTGGCGGCCAGGGAGCGGTGAACAAAATCTCAAAAGCTAAGGAAAGCAATCCGTCGCCGGTCAGAATAGCTACTGCTTCCCCAAATTTTTTATGGCAGGTCGGCAGCCCGCGCCGGGTATCATCGTTGTCCATGGACGGTAGATCATCATGAACCAGCGAATAATTATGAATAAGCTCAATGGCACAGGCGTAAGGCAATAAAATTTCCTCATCCAGACCAAAATGCTCTCCTGAGGTCAGCAACAGCAGGGGGCGAATTCTTTTGCCGCCAGAGAAAACCGCATAGCGCATGGCAGTAAAAATCGTTGAATTATCACTTGCCAGAAATGAGCCGAGGGCTTCTTCAAGGTGAGCTCTTTTTTGCTGCAGATAAAGGTTGGTATCCATGATCGACAATTAATGAATTGGCGCCTGTTTATTTCCGATTTTCCTCTTCTGATTCTTCTTTTTTAGCTTCTTCTTCCGATTCTTCAGGGTTTAAATCAGCTTCGAGATCTTCAGGTTCAAATTCCTGGGGTTTTAATTCCCCTTTTTCATTTTTTATTAATATTTCAATTTTTCTTTCGGCTTTATCCAGTTCTGCTCTCAAAAACCTGGCCAACTTTATGCCTTTTTCAAACAGAGCCAGTGATTCATTTAGTGGCAGACCACCTTTTTCCAGCTTGTTGACGATCTGTTCCAGTTCGGTCAGCGCCTTTTCAAAATTCATTTCTCGCCCTTTGCTATTCATTTTGACTCCTTGATAAATCTCGATTCTATTTTGATCCTGGGATCGATGTCTTTTACCTGGCAGTTAATCTGTCCACGGTAAAAAGAAACAATAAGATCATCCCCAGCTTCAACTTCAGTTGCTTTCATCACTGGCATCAGACCGCCTTCCTTCCAGCAAATTGTATAACCTTTTTTCAGGATGTTCAAAGGCGAAAGATTGGAAAGAGAAGAGGCCAGTCTTTCCCAGCTAGCTTCATAATCTTTCATTTTTAGCTCAACCAGATGTTTGAGCTTTTCCGCCTGGGCTTCGACCTGTGAGTGACTTTCGCCGATGCGCCTTTTTTCCTCCAGTATGGCCCTCGCCGATCTGGCTTTCAGGTCATCAACCCGCTGGGCTAAGGTCATCAATCTCAGCTGCAGGTGCCGATAGATGTATTCCTCAGCCAGGAGATTAACGCGGTTTCGCTTGACCTCCAGCAGATATTTTTCAGCCTGGATCAGCCTGGCGACCAGCTGGTCGATTTTACTTCTGAACTCTTCTTCTTTGGCTACCACCATTTCGGCAGCAGCAGAAGGGGTAGAGGCTCTGATATCAGCTACAAAGTCAGCAATGGTAAAATCTATTTCATGCCCAACCGCCGATATAACCGGCTTGGTTTTCATACAATTAAAAATAGCCCGGGCTACTACTTCCTCATTGAAAGCCCACAGGTCTTCCATTGAACCGCCCCCGCGGCCAACAATAACTACATCAATATCATCGCGCTGACTGAAATAATCAAGCCCGCTGGCGATCTGCTGGGCTGCCCCTTCTCCCTGCACTTGGGCCGGGTAGATGACCAGGTGAAGACGGCAAAAGCGGCGCTCCAGAATACGAAGAATATCTCTGATAGCTGCTCCCGTTGGAGAGGTAACAATCCCAATTGTTTTGGGCAAGAGAGGAAGTTTCTTCTTGTATTTTTCATCAAAGAGTCCCTCTGCCTTGAGCTTTTCCTTGAGTTGTTCGAAAGCCAGCTGCAGGGCACCTTTGCCCCTTAGCTCGAGCTTTTCGATAACCAGCTGATACTCTCCGCGTGGTTCATAAACAGTAATTCTCCCGCCACAGATAACTTTAATTCCATTCTTCAGCTCAAATTTGGGCAAAAGGGAGTTTCTCTTATTCTCAGTCTGAATCCGGAAAGCATCGGACCTGAAGAGAACTGCCTTTATCTGGGCATCTTCTCCGGCTTCATCGTCCTTCAGGGTAAAATAAAAATGCCCGGATGATGGCTGCCTTAAATTGGAAATTTCACCCTCTACCCAGACAAAGGGAAACGAGCTTTCCAGTTCCAGGCGAATCAGTTTGGTCAGTTCGCTAACTTTATAGATTCTGTTGCCAACAATCAGGTCCTCAGTCTTCAAAGCCATCCTCAATCATCATTTCTCTCTTTATAGTTAAAGCTTTTCCGCTTTGCGGGTCAACCTCGATGAGGACCGCCCCCAGCATCAAACCCTCAGTGGCCGGCTCAAACTTTTGTGGGCGGGCGGTTAGAAACCGGTTCAGAGCCTGCTCGGGCTTCATGCCAATGACAGAATTTAGTCCGCCAGCCATGCCCACATCGGAAATATAGGCGGTTCCGCCTGGTAGAATCCTCTCGTCAGCCGTCTGGATATGGGTATGCGTACCGAGGATGGCAGAGACCTTTCCCTTCAGGAACCAGCCTAGAGCCTGTTTTTCGGAGGTAGCTTCAGCATGGAAATCGATAATGATGGTGGATGTTTGAGGCAGGATGACTTCCAGTTCTTTCTCTGCTCGACGGAAGGGACAATCTACCGGCTCCATGAAAACCCGTCCCTGAAGATTAAGGATAGCTGCCTTTATTCCATCTTCATTCTCAAATATATGATAGCCATGGCCAGGATTTCCTTCCGGATAATTGGCTGGACGAACAAGTCGGGGCTCTTTTTCCAGATAATTGAAAACCTCTTTTTTATCCCAGATGTGATTTCCTGACGTTAAAACATCAACCTGTAATAAAAGTTCGCGAGCTATTTCCTCTGTCAGACCAATCCCACCAGCTGCATTTTCACTATTAGCAATGACCAGAGAGGGGCGGTATTTCTTTCTAAGGTCCGGCAAAAACCGGCTCAACGCCCGTCTCCCCGGGCGGCCGACAATATCTCCAATAAAAAGAACTCTGAGATTATCTGGCATATTCCACCGCCCTCATTTCGCGGATGACCATGACCTTAATCTGGCCGGGATAATCAAGCTCATCTTTGATTTTTTGAGCGATATCTCTGGCGATGATGGCGGCTCTGTCATCAGAGATTTTCTGGGCATCGACGATGATCCTTATCTCGCGCCCGGCCTGCAGGGCAAAAGCTTTGGCCACACCCTCAAAGGAGGTAGCGATTTCTTCCAGTTTCTCAAGTCTCTGAACATAAGTTTCCAGGAGCTCCCGACGGGCACCAGGTCTGGCCGCGGACAGAGTGTCAGCCGCCTGCACCAGCACCGCTTCCACCGATGGAAAATCTATATCACGATGATGAGAAGCAATGGCCTGAATCACGGCTTCGCTCTCTCCATATTTTTTCGTCAGCTCAACCGACAATTCGGTATGAGTCCCTTCATAGTCTTTATCGACTGCTTTCCCGATATCATGAAGTAATCCAGCCCGCAGGGCGACCGTCACGTCCAGACCCAATTCCCGGGCCATCAAGGCGGCCAGCAGAGCAACTTCTTTGGAATGCTGGAGAACATTTTGCCCGTAGCTTGTCCGGTATTTCAGTTTTCCCAGGTACTTAACCAGCTCCGGGTGCATGTTCTGAATGCCCAGTTCGAGTAAAGTATTTTCGCCTTCCTGCTTTATTTTTTCTTCCAACTCAACTTTGACCTGCTCTACGATATCTTCAATCCTGGCCGGATGGATCCGGCCATCAGCCACCAGTTTTTCGATGGCCATTCTGGCCAGCTCGCGCCGCAAGGGGTCAAAACTCGACAGGATGACAGCCTCAGGCGTATCATCAATGATGATATCCACTCCGGTAGCCATCTCCAGAGCCCGAATATTGCGGCCCTCTCGACCTATAATCCTGCCCTTCATGTCATCCGAAGGTAAATCGACGACAGAAACCGTCGTCTCGACGACATGTTCAGCCGCCGAGCGCTGGATAGCATTGGAAATGATTTCTCTGGCCAGAGTCTTGCTTTTTTCTTTGGTTTCTTCTTCAATTCTACGGACGGTCTGAATAGCCTGCAGTTTAGCTTCATCCTCAATTTTGCGAATCAGCATGTTTTTGGCTTCTTCCTGAGTCAAGCCGGATATTCTTTCCAGTTCCCTGGTCTGTTTTTCCAGAGTCTCATTTATCTTTTGTTCAAGTTGCTCCAGCTCTTTTTCCTTGGCATAGAGGCGACGCTCTTTAGCTGAAAATTCTTTTTCTTTTCTTTCTAAATTCTGATAGCGCCTTTCCAGAGCTTCTTCTTTATGGAGTAGCCGGCGTTCCTGTTCGGTTAGTTTATATCTTTTTTCCTTGGTCTGGGCTTCAAACTCAGCCTGTCGGGCAGCATCCCTTTCTCGAGTCTCAAGCTCGGCCTGTCTTTTGATTTTTTCAGCTTCTTGCTCGGCTCTGGCAATAATCTCTCTGGCTTTTTCCTCAGCCTTCAAGATACCCTTTAAGCCCTGGCTTCTCTTGAGAAAAACGATGATCAGGACGATCAGTAAAATCGCTAAAAGTGGGATTCCCACCGTTAGTAGTGTCTTCATCTTCAAACCTCCTCGCCGGACTGCTGATCAAAAGAGTTAACAAGGAGGTCAGGTAATGGTTATTGTGTTAGATGGCCGCTGGACGGACACCCCTTAAGCTGGCGGATATGATTAAGGCTATTGCCTTCTTCCTGGCTGTCGGATATAGACCTTAAATCTAATTTATCAAAAGAATTTACAGACAATTCTCTCCAATTAAGGGGTGAGCTTTTCCAGAGGATTAAAATCAAATTCATCGTTATTTACCTGAGCCTCGAGTTGAGCCAGCTTTTTTTCCAGCCGGTCAAAAGCTTCTTTTAAACCGGCTACCTCTCTTTCTGCCAGAGACAGCTCGTCAGCCAGATTCAAAGCAGTCAAAACTGCAATCTTGGATAAATCTGACGACCGAGATTTGGCTGCTACTTCCCGCATTTTCTGATCAACATAGGAGGTTAGCTGGCCGATATATTCTTCGTCTTCTTCTCCTTTGACGCAGATCCTGTATTTATTTCCAAAAATTTCAATTTCAATGATTTTTTCGCTCATATTCCCAATTTTTCTATCTGGGCAATGAGAGCTTCCAGTTTTTCTTTAACCTCTTCCTTTTCCTCACGCAGCAGCTTAAGTTCTTCTTCCATCTGGCTAAAAGCCTTAAGCTTCTCTTCCAGCTCTTTTTTTTCGCTTTTAGCCTGTTTCAAGTCTTCCTTCAAGCGGGCATTATCAGAAGACAGGCGGCTAACATGTTCTATAATTTGAGAAATCTTGCCCTCCAGTATTTTAATCCGCTCGATCTCGCTTGTCAATTTGCCCTCCTTATCTCAGTTGAATCTTCAAACCGGATTTCAATTGAGAAATAATGTCCAGCATCGCCCGATCTACCTCTTCTGCCTGAAGAGTTCTGGATTCATGCCGGAAAAAGAACCTGACTGAATAACTGACCTGGCCAGCTGACAGGCTGTCACCTTCAAACCGGTCATAAATCTCAAATCTTTCCAGGTAAGGAACATTTAGCTTCTTTAACTGACTGTAAATATCCTGAAAATTTATCCTGGAGTCGACCAGGAATGATAAATCTCGCACTACTCCCGGAAATCTGGGAACAGGGGTAAAGCTGAAAGCTCGGGGTTGACGATCAAATAGAACTTCAAGATTGAGCTCGCCACCGTAAGCCAGTTTGTCCAGTCCGTAGGCCAGCCTTATTTCAGGCTTCAACAGTCCCAGATAGCCAACTGGTTCTTTTTTGATCGAAATCCTCACAGCCTGCCCTGTCTGAAAAAAACTATGATCTTCAGGCTCAAAAGAAGGAGTTTCGTAGCCGAGATAGGAAAACAGGTCTTCGATAGCCCCTTTTAGAAAGAAATAATCAGTTTCCCGAGCCGGCTGATTCCAGGTTTTTGCTTCTCGCTGACCGCTGGTTAAGAGCGCCAGATGCCATTCTTCTCGTTGTTTCCCATCTTCTTCCCAGAAATAGATCTTACCTGTTTCGAAGATGTGCACCCCATTCGCCTCTCGATTATAGTTCCAGACAGTATTCTCAACCAGTCCGGGAAGGAGTGAAGTCCTGAGAATCGAAGCCCGGGAAGAAATCGGATTCTGAAGCTTGATTGGTTCTAAGCCAGTCTGCCAGATTTTTTCTTTTTCTCGGTCTCCGAAACTGAAATTAATAACTTCGTCAAAACCATAATGAAATAGAATCTCTTTTAAAAGCCAGAGACAGTCCTGCCGCTCACTGGCTGGCAGTTCAAAAGACCTGGCCGGTGTTACCTCAGTCGGAATGCGGTCATAGCCAAAAAACCTGGCAATTTCTTCAATGAGATCAGCCTCTCGCTCCAGGTCAACCCGGAAACTGGGAATTTCTGTTACCCACACCCCGGGTTTCTGCTCATTTAGTTTCAGGCCAAGAGCAGTTAGCGTTCGAACCACAAATTCCTTCGGGATTTCGATTCCGAGGAGCTCACTAACTCTCTTCAGGCGTAATGGGACAGACCTCGTTCTTCTGGGATTTGGATAAACGTCAAGCAGGCCTCTGGAGGCTTTTCCCCCAAACTGGCTCAAAAGAGAAGCTGCCATTTTAGCCCCTAACGGGGCAGCGTTAATATCAACCCCTCGTTCGAACCGATAGGAAGCATCCGTCGTCAGGCCAAGTTTTTTTGCTGTCAGCCTGATTGAAACCGGGTCAAAATTGGCGCTCTCAATAAAAACATCTGTTGTTTTTTCATTGATACCCGACTCTTCGCCACCGATAATACCGGCCAGAGCTACGGGTTTGCCTTCATCAGCTATGACCAGCATGTCAGACGTTAATTCCACTAGCTGCCCATCCAGAGTACGGAGAGTTTCACCTTTTCTGGCTCTTCTGACAATGATTCTGGCTTCCTTTAACTGGCAAAAATCAAAAGTATGGAGCGGTTGACCAAGTGAAAAACAGACATAGTTGCTGATATCAACCACATTATTTATGGGGCGGAGACCAACAGCTTCAATTCTTCTTTTTAGCCAATCAGGAGAAGGGCCAACCTGTACCCCTTTCACCACCAGGCCGCAATAGCGAGGGCAGAGCTGACTGTCCAGCACCTGAATATCAACCAGATCAGAAGTCGACTGGTCAAGTTCCACCAGCGGCCAGGAAGGCGATTTTAAAGGCAGACCAAGCAGAGCTGCCAGTTCTCTGGCCACACCCAGGTGGCCGAGGGTATCAGGCCGGTTGGCGTAAGTCTCAATCTCATAAACAGTGTCGCCATCGATCTCTCTAAGTGATTCAACCATTAATCCGATCTGGTTGAAATATTGAGCCAGTTCCCTGGAGGGAACATTAAGGTCTAGATATTCGTTTAGCCAGTCGTATGAAATGTTCATTTTCGGTTAAACTGCCTCAAAAATCTCAGGTCATTTTCATAGAAATACCGCATCTCGGGGATTTCATAAGCCAGCATAGCTGTCCGGTCAATGCCCAGGCCAAAAGCCCAGCCGCTGTATTTTTCTGGATCGATATTGACATTTTTGAAAACCTGGGGATCAACCAGACCGGCCCCCAGAATTTCCTTCCAGCCGGTTCCACCACATACCCGACATTGAGTATCCTGCCCATGACAGGCAATACATTCAATGTCCACTTCTGCTGATGGTTCAGTAAAAGGGAAAAAGCTGGGGCGAAAGCGGATCTTTATCTTTTCCCCAAAAAGGGCCTTGATGAAATAGTCGAGCGTTCCCTTAAGATGAGCAAAGGTTATTCCCCGATCAACGACCAGACCCTCAACTTGATGGAACATAGGTAAATGAGTCGGGTCGGATGTTTCTCGCCGGTAGACCTTGCCGGGAATAATAATCCGGATAGGCGGTTTCTTTTTCTCCATGACACGAATTTGAACCGGCGAAGTATGAGTTCGCAGCAACAGCTTGTCATTTATGTATAGAGTATCCCAGCTGTCTCGCGCTGGATGATAAGGAGGGAAATTAAGTGCCTCAAAATTATAATAATCGGTTTCGATTTCAGGCCCCTCTTCCACTGAAAAACCCATTGAGACGAATATTTTTTCTATTTTTCTCTGAAAAAGAGTTAGCGGATGAGGAGCTCCCCAGTAGATTTTTTTCCCGGGGAGAGTCAGATCGGTCAGCGGGTTCTCAACTTCTGGTCTCTGGCATCGCTCTTCTATTTCAGACAGGGCTTGCTGGATTTCTGTTTTAAATTTGTTCAGAGCTTCTCCAGCACCTCTTTTTTCCTCAGGTGGCAACTGTTTTAATTCGTCAAAAAGCAGAGTTAAATAACCCTTCTTTCTGCCCAGAAAAGCCTGCTTTAGTTCCTCTAAATCTCTGCTATTTTTGGTTTTAGCGGCCAGATCATTAAAAAGCTGGCGATACTGCTCTATTTTTTCTTGAAGGCTGCTCATGTCCTTGAAGAAGCCTGAGCCTGCTTGGCCTGTTCAGCCAGATAAGCAAAAGTAGCTGGTGCTTTAACCGCCAGTTCGGCCAGAATTTTCCGATCGAGTTCAATCTTCAGATTTTTAAGTCCTCTGATAAACTGATTATAAGAAATCCCGTTGGCCTGAGCGCCAGCTTTAATCCTGATTATCCATAATTGCCGGAAATCTCTCTTTTTATTCCGGCGATCACGATAGGCATACTGCAACGACTTCTCTACGGCTTCTTTGGCCGCCCGGTAATTGCTTTTTTTGGTTCCCCAGTAACCTTTAGCTGAGGCTAATATTTTTTTCCGGCGCTCTCTTTTCTTAGAGCTTCTTTTTACTCTTGGCATAATGTTTCTCCTTTCCTGCTGGTGCCTTCCGCCATCTGTTCGGCCTGGCTATTAAAAGTCATAAGGCAGCATCTTTTTGACCTTCTTTAGATCAGCTGGACTCAACTCCGCTTTCTTGCCCAGTTGTCTGATTCTTTTAGAAGATTTTTTGGTCAAAATATGGCTTTTATTAGCTTTTTTGTGCAGCACCTTCTTCTTTGCGGTTATTTTGAACCTCTTTTTCGCTGCTCGGTTGGTTTTTAGCTTTGGCATCTTTTCCTCCTGTTTTTATCGGGACAATAAGAGCGATGCTGGCCCAGTCCTGATTTTTTACTTCTCCGTCCAGGCGGGCTATATCAGAGACGTCTGACAAAATTCTATCCATAACCTGGTAGGCCATCTCAGGGTGAGATCTCTCCCGGCCCCGAATCATGATAGTAATTTTAACCTTATCTCCATCCTCAATAAAGCGGCGAATATGTTTCAACTTAAAATTGTAATCATGGATGCTTATTTTCGGCCTGAATTTAATTTCCTTAATCTGAGCCTGTTTCTGGTGTTTCTTGGCTTCATGCTCTTTTTTGTGGAGTTCATAAAGAAATTTGCCATAATCCATGATCCGGCAGACAGGGGGGGTAGCTTGAGGGGCGATCTCGACCAGATCAAGCCCTTTCTCCCGGGCGATAGCCAGGGCCTGAGGGACAGACATTACACCCAATTGATTCTTATCTTCATCAATTACTCTAATTTCTGGCGCCCTGATCATTTCATTTATCCTGTGGGGATGCTCCTTAGCTTTTGGGGGACGATAAGGTTCTCGTTGAAAAATAGGTGACCTCCTAAAGTTTTATTTCTAAAGATTTGTCTTGAATTAACTGCTTTAGTCTGGGGAGCAAGGTGTCTATCTTCATCTCACCCTGATCTCCCTGACCATGTATTCTTAAAGAGAGACTATTGCCATGCATTTCTTTATCACCGACGATGGCCATGAGTGGAATCTTCTCAATTTCGGCCTGGCGAATTTTTTTGCCGATTTTTTCTCTGGAATCATCAACCTTGACTCTCAGTCCTTCAGCTCTCAGTCCGGATAGAATTTCTCTGGCATAGGCTTCGTGGCGGTCGGCAATAGGTAAGATGATCATTTGAACCGGCGCCAGCCAGAGAGGGAAATTTCCCATATAATGCTCAATCAATACCCCGAAAAACCTTTCCATAGAACCTAAAAGAGCTCGATGAACCATAAAGGGGCGGTGAAAGTTGCCATCTTCCCCAACATAGGTTAGATCAAACCTTTCTGACAGGTTAAAGTCCAGCTGGACGGTCGTGCACTGCCATAATCGCCCGATGGCATCTCTGATCTTGATGTCTATTTTCGGGCCATAAAAAACACCTTCGCCCTGATCTATCTGATAAGTCAGGCTTGAGCTTTTTAAAGCTTCTTCCAGCGCCTTTTCTGCCTTTTCCCAGTCTGCCAGGCTGCCCACATATTTGTCAGGTCTGGTGGCTAAATAAATCTGATAATTTTCAAAGCCAAAAGCTCGAAGCAGCCTGATGGCCAGGCGAATGACTCCCTTGATTTCATCTTCGAGCTGGTCCTCGCGGCAGAAGATATGAGCGTCGTCCTGGGTAAAGCCTCTGACCCGAAGCAAACCGTGGAGGACACCGCTCCTTTCATATCTGTAAACTGTACCAAGCTCTGCCCAGCGCAAGGGCAGCTCCCGATAAGATCGTTGTCGGGATTTGTAGGCGATGATATGGAAAGGGCAATTCATCGGTTTGAGCTGATACTGACAGCCTTCCAGTTCCAGGGGTGGATACATGGCTTCGTAAAATTCTGTGTGGCCGCTTTTCTTCCAGAGATCCAGTTTGGCTATATGAGGAGAATAAATAAAATCATAGCCATCTTTAAGGTGTTCTTCCTTCCAGAAATTTTCAATCAAATAGCGAATAATTGCCCCTTTTGGCTGCCAGATGACCAGGCCAGCTCCGAGATCCTCACTGGTATGAAACAACTCGAGCTCCTGGCCCAGACGGCGGTGATCGCGTTTTCTGGCTTCTTCCAGAAAATTCAGATAATCATTAAGTTCTTTCTGGCTAAAGAAGGCCGTTCCATAAATTCTCTGCAACTGAGGACCGCGTTCATCACCCTTCCAGTAAGCACCTGAAACCGAAAGCAATTTAACATACTTGATATAGCCAGTCGATGGCAAATGCGGCCCGAGACAGAAATCAATAAAATCTCCCTGCTCATAACAGGTGACTTCAGCTCCCCCTTTTTCCTGGATAAGCTCTACCTTTAACTTCTGGCCGCGCTCTTCAAAAATCCTTATAGCTTCTTCTTTTTTTAAGATAAGCCTACGGATAGGAAGATCTTCGGCTGCTATCTCCCGCATTCTCGTTTCAATAGCCACCAGATCTTCGGGAGTAAAGGCTTGATCACGAAGAAAATCATAATAAAAACCGGTCTCGGTGGCTGGCCCAACGCCAGCTTGAACTCCTGGAAAAAGTTCAAGAACAGCCTGAGCCAGAAGGTGAGAAGCACTATGCCAGAGAATCTCCAACGCTTCTGGATCGCTGGCCGTTACCGGTTTTAGCTCGCGATCATGGTCAGCTGGAAAGCTGAGGTCCAGCAGCTCCTGGCCACTTTTGAACAACAGAAGCTTGTCCCCCAGTTTAAGCTGTGGGATAAGCTCCGACAGGGGTGTCCCTTTGGCTAAAGAAAAGACAGATTCCCCAATTTTAACTTTGATTAATTCTTTCATTGACTCAACTTAGCTTTGATCTTTATTCTACATTCTACCATAAACAAAACTGACTTTTATACCCGGAAAAATCAGGGATAATGGTAGGCGCGGAGGGGATTGAACCCACGGCCTCTTCCGCGTCAAGGAAGCGCTCTCCCACTGAGCTACGCGCCTGCCAGATATTTTCAAGGCTTCTATATATTAATGAAATCCCCCTTAACCTGTCAAGTTGAGGGTTGGTCAAACTCGGTAGTAGCTAAAACGAGGACTGAAGCCTTTAAAAATAATCAAAAAAGAATGCAGTCCGATAATCCCTTTGGTTTTGGGAAAAAGTCTACAACCTGCTTTTTTTGTTCCTTTGAATCCAGGCTGAGCTATAATAAAAACATGATCGGGATTATGTCAGATTCACACGATAATCTGGCGGCCATCAATAAAGCTGTTGGCATTTTTAATCAGGCTGATTGCTCACTGGTGATTCATGCCGGAGATATAATTGCGCCTTTTGCTGCTCAGGTGTTAAGAAAACTGAAATGTCCGGTTAAGGCCGTTTTTGGTAATTGCGACGGGGAAAAAGAAGGTTTGATTAAAGTGTTTAAGGATCTGGGGGAAATCAAGCCTGCTCCTTTTCGCTTTATTCAGGATAATCGGTGCTTTATCGTCTCTCACTATCCTCTTGAAGATGTCCAGCAAGAAGTAGATATCATCGTTTTTGGCCATACTCATCGTTCTCAGGTAAGTCAGCAGGGAGAACTTTTAGTTATCAATCCTGGCGAAACAGGTGGCTGGGTAAAAGGGGTTAGCACGGTTGTTCTGCTGGAAGCCGAGAAGATGTCGGCAGACATAATAATCTTATGATAATATGATAAGAGGACTCAAGCCAAGAAGCTTCGGCCGCCTCGAGATTCAGGCTGAGAGAGTCTGAGTTACAGAATAGATAGGGAGAAGGAAACCAATGGGTAAAGGCCTTGGTAATCGTCAAAAGCCTGGCTGGCAACGGGTAAGAAAGGTTGAGCCCAAAAACCAGAAAAAGCTGTTGAAAGAGTTTCAAGAGAAAAAAGGGCCGGCCAGGCCGGGGAAAAAAGTTAAACATTAAGAATTCGCCCTTTGCTTTAGAAAACTGATCAGACTCCATAGAAATATAACTATCTGTGATTTTATCCAGGAAGAGCTCTGTCTGACAGGTTCAATTAGACTTTAAGGCCTGATTTTTGCTATACTTATAATTCTTAATGGCCGGTTAGTGGCTATCAAGTTAAAAACTATTAAAAGGAGCTTAAAAATGAGAAAAGTTATTATCATGGGAGCTGCAGGCCGCGATTTTCACAATTTTAATGTCTATTTTCGCGACAATCCTGATTACCGGGTAGTTGCTTTTACTGCTACTCAGATTCCTGATATTGAAGGCAGAAAATATCCGGCTGCTCTGGCCGGGAAGCTCTATCCCAGGGGTATACCGATTTATTCTGAATCGGAGCTCACTGATCTTATTAAGGAACATAAGGTTGACGAAGTACATTTTGCCTACAGTGACGTTCCCCATGAATATGTCATGCATAAGGCTTCTGAAGTGATGGCGGCTGGAGCCAGTTTTGTCCTGTTAGGTCCGGCCGATACCATGATCAAGAGCCGCAAACCGGTAATATCGGTTTGCGCGATCAGAACCGGTTCGGGCAAGAGCCAGACGACCAGAAAAGTGGCTCTCACCTTGAAAGCCAAAGGACGCCGGGTAGTGGTCATCAGACACCCCATGCCCTATGGTGACCTGGAGAAGCAGAAAGTTCAGAGATTTGCCACCTATGAAGATCTTGATCGCCACGAATGTACGATTGAAGAAAGAGAAGAATATGAACCCCATATTGACAATGGCATCATCGTTTATGCCGGCGTTGATTATGGCGCTATTCTGAAACAGGCTGAAAAGGAAGCCGACGTTATCCTCTGGGATGGCGGCAACAATGATTTCTCCTTTTATAAATCAGATCTGGAAATAGTCGTGGTGGATCCACACCGGGCCGGCCACGAATTGGGCTATCATCCAGGTGAAACTAACTTCCGCCGGGCTGATGTCTATGTGGTCAATAAAATGGATACGGCTGAGCCGGAAAAGGTTAAGCTGGTTATGGACAACATCAAGAAGATTAATCCAAAGGCCAAGGTCATAAAAGCTAATTCTCCAATTTTTGTCGAGGACGGTTCTCAGATCAAGGGTAAGAGGGTGCTGGTTATTGAGGATGGTCCAACCCTGACTCACGGCGGCATGCGTTACGGCGCGGGCATTGTAGCTGCCCAGAAATATGAGGCGGCCGAGATCATCGACCCCAGGCCTTATGCTGTAGGCAGCATCAAAAAGACCTTTGAAAAGTATAGTCATTTAGACAAAGTGCTACCGGCCATGGGCTATGGAGAAAAGCAGACAAAGGAACTGGCTGCTACCATCAACAAAATAGACTGCGATCTGGTCATCAGCGCCACCCCGATCGATTTAAACCGGGTGATCAAAGTCAACAAGCCCATGCTTCGTGTTCGCTACGAACTGGAAGAAATTGGCCAGCCCAATCTCAAGTCTATCCTGAAGGAATTTTAAACCTGTTTGGGCAGCCGGCAGTCGGTCTTAAGGTAAAATTTAAAGAGCTTAGAACAGGCAAGGGTAAGGTGGCAGAAGATGAAGGCAAAAGTTGCATTGATTGCTTTTGGCGGTAATGCCATATTGCCTGAAAACCAGAAAGGTCTACAGGAAGAGCAGATGCGTCAGGCCCAGAAGGCAGCTGAACTTATGGTGCAGATCATCAAAAAAGGCTATGAGCTCATTGTTGTTCATGGCAACGGCCCCCAGGTGGGGAATTTATTGATTCAGATGGAAGAAGCTGCCAACAAGATCCCTCCTTTCAGTCTGGAAGTCTGTGATGCCATGACGGAAGGCAGTATGGGTTTCATGCTGGAAAAAGCCATTATCAATGAACTTCGCCGTCAGTCGATAGATAAGGATGTCGCTACCCTGATTACCCAGGTCGTAGTAGACAAAAATGACCCGGCTTTTGGGAAGCCGACCAAGCCAATCGGACCTTTTTATCCTAAATTCAGGGCCCAGCAGCTGGCCCGGCAAAAAAAATGGGCAATGGTGGAAGATGCCGGGCGCGGTTTTCGCCGGGTGGTTCCCTCTCCCCGGCCAATTGATATTGTCCCCAAATGGATAATCAGAGACCTGGTTATGTCTGGCCGGGTGGTGATTGCTGCCGGCGGCGGGGGCATACCAGTCATAATCAACAGCCGGGGTCTGTACGAAGGCGTGGAAGCCGTGATTGATAAAGATTATGCCTCAAGCTTACTGGCCAGGGAAGTAGGAGCCGATCTGTTTATTATCCTGACCGGTATCTCCAGGGTTTATTATCATTTTGGCCGTCCGGACCAGAAACCGCTGTCTGTAATTACGGTGGAAGAAGCTAAAAAATTCCTGGAGCAGGGAGAGTTTCCCCCTGGTTCAATGGGTCCCAAGATCAGGGCAGCCATAGAATATATTGAGGCTGGAGGAAAGGAAGTCCTTATTACTTCGGCCAGTCATTTAAAGGCAGCACTGATTAATCATTCCGGGACAAGAATTGTGGCCAGTATTCCAGTGAGTTCAAATTTAGAAATAGGAGGAGAACAATGAAAAAAGACTTCATTACGATACATGAGCTGAGCCGTTATGAATTTAATGAAATCTTAGATTTAACCACCAGGATGAAAAAAAACCCGGAGAAATATCGCTCAGTTCTCAAGGACAGGATTCTGGCTATGATTTTCCAGAAACCTTCTCTCCGGACAAGGATGACCTTCGAAGTCGGGATGCTACAGCTAGGCGGTGAGGCCATTTATCTGGCACCTTCTGATATCCAGATGGGTTCGCGGGAAAGCGTGAGAGATATAGGGAAAAATCTGGAGCGCTGGGTAAACGGCATTATGATCCGAACTTTCGGCCACCATATTATTCTGGAACTGGCTGAAAGCACCAGAATTCCGGTTATCAATGCTCTAACCGATCTCCTCCATCCCTGCCAGGCTATGGCTGATGTTTTCACTCTGCTCGAAAAAAAAGGCAGTCTGGCCGGTCTGAAGCTGGCTTATGTCGGCGACGGAAACAATGTTGCCCACAGCCTGATGCTGGCTGCGGCCAAGGCAGGAATGAAAATGGCTGTGGCTACCCCTCCTGGTTATGAACCAAAGAAGGAAATTATAGACTGGGCCAGAGAAGACGGACAGGGAACGGATTTTGAGCTGACTATTACCAATGATCCTGTTGAGGCGGTTAGAGAAGCTGATGCCGTTTATACAGATGTCTGGGCTTCAATGGGTCAGGAAGCAGAAAAAGAAATGAGGAAGACGATCTTTTCTCCTTATCAGGTTAATCGGGAATTGTTTTCCAGGGCAAAACCAGGTGCTTATTTCATGCACTGTCTGCCAGCCCATCGGGGTGAAGAGGTGACCGATGAGGTTATCGACTCGCCAAATTCGATAGTCTATGATCAGGCTGAAAATAGATTGCATGTGCAAAAAGTTATCATGATGAATTTAATGGGGAAAAAATAACCAATGGATAAAGAAAATTTAAAAATTACGGCCATAACTGCCGAAGATCTGGCCGTAATTGAACAGGAATTGAGCAGGACCAATCGGCCTTTGACCACTGCTGAACTGGCAGAAAAACTGGCTTTTGCCAAGACGGCCAGCGAACGGCATCAGACGGTCAAAATTTATGATCCCAATGCCCGCTACGAAATAGGTGATTTTATCTATAAAGAATATGATGAAAATCTACAGGTCGGCAGCAAAGCTACCGAGCATTTTCAGGGCGGAGTGGTACTAAAAGTAATAAATAAAACCAGACTGCCCAATTTCCCTTACGAAATGCTGGAAGTTGATTACGACGGAGGAGGACCTTTCCGTCGTTATCTGGACTACATAAAAAAAACCAAAACAGAGGTCCTGCTGCCTTCTAACCCTGAGGGGCAGGGCAAAGAACCTGAGATTCTAGAAGAGGAACGCGATCCGAGGCAGACCGAACTGCCCATGACCGAAAAGGATATTAAGGCTTTAGAGCGAAACTTAAGGAAAGCCCTGAGTGGATCAGCTACTTTCTTCAGCTGGAATGATTTCTGGCAGCTTAGTTCAAAAAGAATTGAAATCCCGGAAGAAAAAATTAAAGAAATTTCGGAGGAGCTGGCTACCAGCAAGGCATCTGTCTCGAGCGAAGAGATGGTTAAAAAGTATTTTGGTCTTGAGCCATCCAGCGATCTCTTTGAACTTTATTGTCTGTCCTTAAATTTTCTGTTTGAGAAGAAATATCGCAAAGATTTTATCTGCCTCTCAACCAAAAATTGGGGTAAGTGGCACTTGAAGAGTGTGCTTAATAAGCTGCCTGAAGGACTGCCCATCTCCAGCCCCCTGGCTCCGGTACCTGATCTTGGGCAGGGGGAAGGCCTGCAATATACCAGGGTTGATTCTTTCCCATTTAAAGTTTATCTGACCTGGCGAGAAATTCTGTCCGGCGCCATCCGCCTCCCACGCAGTCTCTCCCGTGAATTCGCCTCAAGAGAATATCAGTTCGTTGATGATGAGGATGGCAAATCCTATACTGTTTACTATTACCCTGAGGGTAATTTTATCCTTGGACTGGCTGAATATTTTCAGACCAATAATATTCCTCAGGGAACAAGCCTGACCATTAACCGTAAATCTGAAGATACTTTTACCTTCTGGATCAAAAAGTCTAAGAAGAAAACTGCCACTTACCGATTGGAATATGATCCTGCTACCGGACGCTTTAGTCTGAGCCAGGGAGAGGCCTTTACTCTGGCTATGGCCAATAAAAGCCTCAATCTCGACCGGGAAACTGTTGCCCACCTTTTGACCAGGCAGGAAGAAAGCCAAGGTCTGGATTTGAGACAATTGCTGGTTAAGGTCTTTAAGACGCCAGAGCTGACAGGCAATAACCGGTCGCTGCATTTTTTGCGGGCTTATCATCTGGTTGACCTGCTGCGGGCAACGACTGCTGAAGATGTTGAATATGTCCTTAATAATGCACCTGAATTTGTAGCGTCGGAGAAAAAAGAAGGGATTTATATTTATCAAGAATCACTTGAACCAAAGGAGATTCCGGCAGAGGAAGAGAAAGCTGCGTCCTCTTTTCTCGAATCGCTGGCCGAGCAACTGGCTGGTAGCCGAGCTGAGGCCGAGACAATCGTGAGCCAGGAAAGGGCTGTTCCTGAAGAGCAAGAAGGTGCCGGTGTCGAAAAGGTAGTGGAAGAAATCCAGGCGAAAGTAGTTGCGCCTCCGACCCAGGAAGCTGAAATCAAAGTTACGCTTGAACCGGTTAAGAAAGAGAAAGCCAAAGAAAAAGAGAAAGAAGGAAAACCTGGTAAAAAGAAAAAAGAACCAACCGAAGATAAGAAATTTAAATCGAAAAAGAGCGATCGCCGTTTGATTGAGGAAAGGATTGTTGAGGAAGAATCTGAAATAGAAGCGCTGGAAGCAGTCAA
>ENA-UPTA01000519-UPTA01000519.1-activated-sludge-metagenome-genome-assembly--contig:-NODE-519-length-44853-cov-5.919126_pt1 | contig 44853 bp, 39 predicted proteins | sample MGYA00238184_ERZ773361 | MGnify/ENA primary metagenome ERZ773361 (study PRJEB29100, sample SAMN05720205) | activated sludge metagenome | isolation source: anaerobic digester from wastewater... | reverse complement strand
ACTCCCTCTGGCGGGTCGCCGCCTAATCCAGGTCAATGAATCGCAGATGCGCCCCTTTCCGTGCTGGCCATCCCGGCTTCCGCCGAAGTCATGCTCCAGTGGTTTGAAACCGAGTGGGACGAAATGTATTTGCGCACGCCGGAAGTCGCCGAAGCGGGCTATTCCTATATATGGATGCCGCCGCCCACCAAAGCCCCCACCGGTCTCGGAACCAAGTGGGGCAATGTCGGCTACAGCCTTTATGACCGCTTCGATCTCGGCGATGTCCCCCAGCGCGGTTCGCTGGCCACGCGCTACGGCACGCGGGGATCGCTGCGCAACATGGTGGACCAGATGCACCAGTGCGACGTCAAAATCATTCCCGACATTGTCATGAACCACAACGGCAACGGCCCCGATCACCGCGAGTATCCCGGCATGCGGGCCACCGACTTCCATGTCTGGTACCAGGACGGATACTGCAACAGCCTCGACTACAAGCGCGCCCCGCGTATGGACTCATGGACCCCGGACAACGGCTACGGCGCCACGATGTATCAGGATCTCTGCAGCCTGATTGACATCCGCACGGAGGACTGCACGCTGACCCGCGGCTGGGGCACGGACAACCGCTTCACCACGCCCAACGGCCCCCAGTACGTTGCCGGAGAATCTTTCCTGCGCCATGTTGGTCAGTATGACCGCTATCCCTATTATCCGTCCGGATACGGAAACGAAGAAGTCAGCGACATGCTCTACCGCTGGATCGCGTGGCTTGGTGATGCAATGGATTACGACGGCCTCCGGCTCGATGCCGGAAAACACACGCCGTGGGAATTCTTCGGCGATGATGAAACCGGCTTCCTGCACGAGGCCCAGTACAACCAGAGCCTCCGCCGCGGCTACACCAACTTCAATGACAACGCGGACGTGTTTGTCAACGACATCAACCGCAAGCGCGGACTGATCTTCGCGGAAATTCTGAGCGGTTGGAGCGAGATCACCTATTGGGCCAACAACAATCCCATGCGCTTCCTCGACTACGCCATCAAGAAAACGGCCGACGGCGCCCTCAACGGAAACATCGGGGCCTTCTACGGATCCGGCACCGACTTCGGCCCCGCCAACGGCATCATGTATATCTGGGGACATGATGAAGGCCCCGCCAGCAAGGTGGATCTCGGCTACGCCTACACCCTCACCCACATCGGCATTCCGATGGTCTATTTCACCGGGAAAAACATCACCTGGGAGGACAAAAACACCGGGAAAACCTGGATGGTTCCGGGTTACGATGACTACGCCCTGGGCGACAACGGCGGCAAGATTCCCAACCTTGTCTGGATCAATGCCCACTTCGGATGGGGCAGGGAATGGAACCGCTGGGCGGACGGCGATTTCCTCGCGCTCGAGCGTTTCGATGATCTCAACAGCAACGCCAATCCCGACTCCGGCGAAGGCTTGCTGCTGGCCGCATTCAATGACGCCGGGTATGATCAAACCAAGACGCTGAATACAGTTTTTGCGAACGGAACTGTGCTTAAAGACTACACCGGCAACAACCCCAACAACGTAACGGTTTCAAGCGGACAGGCCATTATCACCGTGCCCGGCAACTATGGCCAGGGCTGGGTTTGCTACGCGCCCCTGACTCCGGAAATCACCATCAGCATCCCGGGAACCAACAGCATGAACTGGGTGGTTCCGGGCGGCATTCATGGTTCGAGCAAGGCCCGCACCATTCCCCGCATCACGAGTTCATCGTTCACCGTCAATGCCGGCCTGAGCGCCACCCCCGCCGCAACGGCGGTCCTGCTGAAGTGGGGCCAGGGCGTCACCCCGGTCGGCACCGGCACGCACTACACCAACGACACCCTGCTCATCCGCGCCAACTACGAGGCCATGGGCGGATCCGGCACCAGCTGGTCACTGAACATCACCAATGCAGCCAGCAAGATTCCGGAAGGCTTGAACACGGTGAAGGTTCGCGCCTATGTGCATGAACCCGGCAGCGGATATCCCACACTGTTCAACACGGCGACCAAAGTGGTCTATGTGGACCTGAACGGGCCCGAGCTCGACATCACCTGGCCCACCAACAACCAGACCATCGCCGGCGAAGGCGTGATGACGATTGAGAACCCCGACTACACCGCTTACGGGATGACCGTTTCCGTGGATGGAAGTTCCGCCAGTTCGGCCCACGAAATCATGAAGGGACTCTGGAAATACAACCTGTCCGGCCTGAGTGCCGGAACACACACGGCCCGCGTCACCACGACCGAAGCCGACTGGGGCGCATCGCGGCAGATCATCAACACCAGCATCTATGACCGCGTGTTCACCGTGGCCGCCAACGCCAGCACCATCGGCCTGAGCTGCACAGAAGGTTCAACGAACAAACTCCCCTTCTTCACCACATCGGTGAATGCCCCCGGCGCTTCAAATGTCCGGCTCTACTGGGATGGGTATGAGCTGCCCCTCAATGCCGGCCTGTTCACCAACACGTTCAACGGGGAAATCATCCAGCGCGACAACATCGGCAACGTGGTCACCAACCGCCTGTGGGGCAACTTCGCCAACGGCCAGCACTTCTTTGAGGCCGAGCGCGTGGATGCGGGCGTCACCAGCCGCGTGTCGCGCCGCGTGGTGTTCAACCTCTACGGCATCAACGCCATTGACTCCGACGGCGACGGCCTGCCCGACAACCTGGAAATGCCGTTCATCGACACAGTCGGAGCCCCCGGCGCCAACGTCCCGTGGCCGGGCGACAGCAACCAGAACTTCATCCCGGAATCGTGGGAGACCTGGACGCGCCTGAATCCCTACAACCACTCCACGTTCTACAGCGGGCAGTGGGATGACCAGAACGACATGGATGGTGACGGCTACAACAACTACGCCGAACTTTATGCCGGATATGTGGAATCCAACAATATTTATGCGTACAACATCTATGATTCAAACAGCAAGCCTTCCGGGACCCCCACCGTCCCGGCGGAAGTGACCTACTCTCCCGACCCGGCACTGCGGACCAACAACATCACCATCACCTACAAGCAGAACGAAGGGCCGCTGGAGACCGCGACCAACCTGAACCTGCACGTCGGGCACTCCAAGCGCACACTCGGCGAATGGCAGGATGTCCAGTCCATCGCCATGACCTGGGATGCGGGCAACAGCCGCTACACGGCTAACTACATGGTGCCCAGCAACGCCACCTCGGTGGACTTCTGCTTCAACGACGGCACCACCTGGGACAGCAACGGCGGAAGCGACTGGCAGGTTACCGTGCAGGGAACCACATCGGGTTCCTTTGTCATGGACGGAAACTTTGACGGCGCCGGCAGCGGCGCAGGCTACACCGTGCTTGACTACAACATGAAGATCCTGGCCGCCGTCAAGGGCAGCGACCTCTATGTGGCCACATGGTCCACCGAGGGCAGCGATGTGTTTCTCTATGTCGGCGACCAGCTCGGAGATGCCAGCGACCCGGCCCCCGGCTGGAACAAATCCGGCCTGGCCTTTTTCGACACCTCCGCCAAACCGTATATCACGGCAGAATCCGTCAGCCGCTGGTGCGGATGGAATAACACTTCCGGGCAAGTGACAAACGGCGTCCGGCCCGACCATCCGGCGCTTGAGGGCGTAATCAATCTGCTCGATACTTTCGGATATATTCCGGAGTATGTGTATGTGGCGGCCGTGGCCTTCGATACGGCAGACAGCGGCGGAGTCCTCAGCCAGACCCCGCATGTATGGGACGCCGGAAACAACATGGACATCATGGAGTTCCAGCGCGTGGCCATTGACAGCATCCGCGACGACGACGATGACGGCTATTTCGATGCCGGGCAGCCCGAACTCTACACCGTCACCAGCGGAACGACCAACGATGCCAACTACGGCCTGATCCGATTCTTCCTGAATGAGCTTGCGGGCGAGGAAGAGGAAATCACCGTTGTATTCAAACCCAACGCGGGAACCGGAAACACCGTCACCGATGTGGAACTCTTCTCCAACCTCAACCGGCGCGATTTCGCCGTTATGCCCGGCGATGAAGATCCCGATTCCGTCACCACGACAAGCGGGACGACCTACTATCGCGCTTACCCCATGACATCAAGCGACGGAGGAATCACCTATTCCGCCACCGTCAAGATCGATAAGTGCGGCGCCTACCGCATCAACGCCCGCTGCAGGATCAACGGCTCGGCCTACCACTACTACACCGACAACGGGCTCCGCCGCGATTGTGCGGTCGTGGTGTCGCCGAAGAAGGCCCTGCAGAACGTCATGTATGAAATGAACCCGATGTTCGCCGAGGCCACCAATGCGGACTTCTACGGCCGCAGCACTTTTGCGGACATGTACCAGGTCAACACCGACCGGCCCAACCGGATCAGCACGAACGTGCTTCAGGATCTTGGCATCAACATGATCTGGCTGCAGCCGATTCATCCGATCGGAACCGAGGGGCGCGAAATTGATCCGCTGACCGGAACCTATTATGATCCCGGCAGCCCGTATGCTGTGCGCAACTACTGGAAGGTCAACTCCGTGCTCGGCGATCCCGCCACAGACGACCAGGCCATGAGCGAGTTCACCAACTTCGTGCAGGCCATGGACGCCTCCGGCATCGGCGTAATGCTCGACGGCACCTTCAACCACAGCGCATGGGACTGCGAAGCCGGTCAGCCCGCCGTGGACATGTTCGGATTCAGCAGCGCATCCGCCTATATCCGCGATGCCAAGCCGGCCTGGTACGCGAAGGAGAACCACTACGGGCAGATGGCCACCTATTACGGGAGCATGTCCACCAAGGATATCGCCCCGGCGCCCGACCGCATTGACTTCGGCAAGTGGTACGACGCCGCCGAGTTCCACTTCGGCAACTACGACTGCCTCGTGCAGGAGGCGCCCGCCGACACCAACTGGGCGTGGTCCAGCGAGTGGTACAACCGGTACCTCTTCGAATATGACAAGCTGGAAACGCTGTCCAACGCCACGCGGCAGCTCTGGCAGTATTTCGCCTACTATCCCGCCTACTGGCTGGAGAAGACGGGTCATCCCGAAGGCACCGGCAAGAGCGATTCCTTCAAGGGCATTGACGGCCTGCGCTGCGACTTCGCGCAGGGCCTCCCCTCCGAGTTCTGGGAGTACTGCATCAACAAGACCCGCAGCGTGAAGTGGGACTTCCTCTTCATGGCCGAGTCGCTCGACGGCTACCGCGAAGTCAACAGCAGCAAGCACCACGGCGTCGGCTACCGCTCCGCGCGGCACTTCGACATCCTGAACGAGAACCTCGTGTATTACTGGCGCGACAACTTCTTCGCGGAATACTCCGGCGGAAGCTCGAACAAGGGCACGGCCAACCGGACCACCTCGCCCACGCAGACTCAGTTCGACAACCGCAAGGACGCCTTCCGGAACGTCCCGCTGCTGCTCAACATGACGTCGCACGATGATGTATACTCGACGTACCATCAGCCCAGCATCATGCACGCCTACGCCGAGGTGGCCGCCATGGGCGGAGTGCCCATGATCATGTACGGGCAGGAGGCCGGGGCGCAGAACCACTACGCCACCTACAATCGCAACAGTGAAATTGATCCAAAGAACAACTTCACCTACTACGAGTCCAACTTCGGCAAGTCCATCGTCAACTTCAAGCGCTACAACTGCATGACGAGCGTGTGGGCGCAGGGCGCAGCGTGGATGCCGACACTGCGCGAAACCTACGGGAAGATTTCCCGCGCAAGGCAGAACTCTCCGGCCCTGCGGAGCCAGAACGACTACTTCCTCTCGACCACGGCGGGCGGCAAGGATGAGAACATCTTCGCCGTTGCGAAATATGAGGCGGCAGGAGTCAGCGCGGCCACGCAGGACGTAGTGCTCGTGTTCGTCAACAACAACTGCCAGACGAACCCGACCGTCTCCAATGTGTACACGCTCGACGCATCCACGTTCGGGATTCAAGACGGGAAGTACTACAACGTTGTGAACCTGCTTGGAACCAACCCCACCCAGATGATTTGGGCCGCGCCCGGACTGCTGGGCTCTGTGATCAAAACAAACTTCTACGTCTCGCTGAACGGCGATGTTTGGGGCACCAACGAATGGCAGATCCAGTATCTCAAGCTCGTTGACACCTCCGCCACCTATCCAATGAACGAGGACGGTCTCTATGCCGGGTCCACCTACAGCACGTGGGATTCCGACGGCGACGGACTGCCCGACACCTGGGAATCTGGCAACAGCCTGAATCCGAACAGCGCGATCGGCGATGACGGGGCGACCGGCGATCCGGATGAGGACGGCATGAGTAACGAACAGGAACTGGTCGCAAACACTGATCCGCAGGTTAAGGATGCCCTGGCGCTCAACATAGACCTGGCCGGAAATGATGTGGATGTGTGGTGGGACAGCATCGAAGATATCAACTACCGCCTGCAGCAGAGCGACGCCCTCATCGGCAACGCCGACTGGCAGACGATCTACTTCGGCACGGCGCTCAGCACCACATCCATTGTCACCGACACAACCTCCGGCAGCGTGACCACCCGCTATTACCGCGCGGTCGTGGTGCCGTAAGGCTTGCGAACCCTGCCTGCCGGATATTTTTCCGGCGGGCAGGGTCCACCTCAACAGTTTCTTGTTTTTAGGCCGTTTTTAACGATTTTAGGCCGTTTTTTCGCGTTTTTGAGCGTTTTTGAGCGTTTTTTGGCGCTTTTTGGACGTTTTTGAGTTTTTTTAAGGCTTTTTTCGTCAATTTTCGGAAGATGACCCGCTGTCGTCGCCGCTCTCTTTGTCGCCGCCGATCGCCTTGAATATGGCGCTGGCCACCGGCGGGCAGCCCGGCACGAATATGCCGCGGGCCTTGTGCCGCGCCGTGCAGTTGCCAAGGCAAAGCGTTCCTTGCGGAACCTCATCGTGTCCCTTCCCTATCGCAATCACCGGGTGTGAATCCTTCGGGAAGTAGTCGAAGATTTTTTCGCCGTAGCGGCGCAGAAACAACAGCAGCGTGGACTGGCAGGAGCTGCATGAATTCCTGTCGAGTATGGTGAGCCCGGGGAATTCCAGCGCAAGATCCTTCGGCGGCTTTTCAAAAGGCGACGCGAAGTCCATCCAGTTGTCCGGCGAAACAGATAAGCGGTCGAGATCAATGCTTCCGTATCCGCGCCCGGCGCCGATGCGCAGATGCGGAATGTCTTCCGCGGATATTCCCATCAGGCGGCAGGCGACGGCATCCGCCGCAAACGGATCCGCGCTCACCACGGCGGCATCCAGCTTCTTCGGCTCCCCCGCGCCGGGGCCGAGGCCTTCCATGCCGATATAACCGTCAATGATGGCAAGATGCGGGCGAAGCACGCCCGACATGTCGGCAATGGCAATATCCAGGGACTTGTCCGAATATCCCTCAACGGGCGGAAGCATGTGCAGATCAACTTTGCTCCGCCGCCAGAGGCAGCCCTTCATGTTTTTCACGGAAAGCGTGACGCCCGTGTGCATGTGCATTTTCATCACGGGCATCGAAACCACGAGGTCGTATTCAAGAACCTCTGGACACACCCGCAGCTCCCGGATAGCCAGTCCATCCGGCACAGCCATCGGCACAAACGGACGCGCATCGAGATCAATGAGTTTGATGTTCCTCTCGCGCGCCACAGCGGCAATGCCGCATTTTTCAAATGCCTCCAGCGTCTTGACGCCAAGAATGGGGCTTTCGCCGATCGCCACCTCGGCGCCGGCCTCAAGGAACGCATCGGCTGCCGCGGCCATGGCATCGGGGCCCGTCACAATCCCGGAGCCCACTGCCGCCATGCGGCCCGCATTGGGTTTCAGCAGAACCTTTTTCCCCCTGACGACAGACAAATCAATGCCCGCAAGGGCCGCGCGCGTGTTAGCGTAACCGCCCTGCCCCGCTGCCACCTGCACGGCTGCTTTTCCGGATTCGGTTTTTTCAAAAGGAGTGTCCAAAACCATGCCCGAATCTAAACTCCGGCGTTCCCGCTTGCAAGGCGGGATTGCCTTGCCACCCGTCCGGATTTTCGGTTATGAATCGCAAGATGAACCAGCCGATTCCATCGCTTTATGAGCAAGGCCTTCTTGATGACATGTTCCCGCGCGCAAAAAAATACCGCGCCCACGTCTCCGCCGCATCGCTCGTCCGCGAGAACCACGCCGAGGAATCCTTCACCGAACGGCATCTGCAATGCATCTGGTTCGATCCGGCGCTGCGGCCGGCGGAACTGAAAACCTCCGAGGGCGAAAGTGTCCGGGTTGAGCATCCGGGAAACTGGAACCTGGAGGCCGGGCCCGATTTCCTGCGCGCCGCGATCCTCGTCGGCAACTCGCGCCGGATCGAGGGCGATGCGGAAATTCACATTCATCCGGCCGATTGGAACCGCCACGGGCACCGCAACGATCCACGCTACCGCAATGTGCGGATCCATGTGACCTTTTACTCATCCGGATCGGCCGATCTTCCGGCGGGATGCATCGGCATCGCGCTGCAAAAGCCGCTACAGGCAAATCCCGTTTTCTCCTTTGAGCAAATTGACCTCGCGGCCTATCCCTTTGCGGCCCGGGGCGGGACAACCGCCTGCGCAGAAATTCTTTCGAAACTTTCGCCGGAAGCGAAGGCCGCCATACTGGACGCGGCCGGCGAGGAGCGCCTGCGGCAGAAATCCATCCGGTTCGCGCATTGGCTGTCCACGTGCGAGCCCGAACAGATCCTGTATCAGGAAGTGATGGGAGCACTGGGCTACAAGCATAACAGCCAGGCTTTCCGCACGCTCGCGGGGCATGTGCCTCTCGACTGGTTGCGCGAGGCCTGCCGCGGAAACGCCCTCTCCGCCTATGCCATCCTGCTCGGCTGCGCCGGCCTGCTTCCAAAAGAACCGCCCCGGCACAATCCCGACGCGCAATTCTTCGTCCGGCTGATATGGGATTGCTGGTGGAAAACAAACAGCCTGTGGACGGACAGCATCATGCCGGCGTCCTCGTGGCGGCTTTCCGGCCTGCGGCCGGCGAATCACCCGGCGCGTCGCCTGATGGCCGCGGCGCATCTGTTCACAAACACGGAAACGCTTTCCAGCCGTCTGAAGAACGCCGCCGGAGAAATTGATAGAATGCCGGCACTGCTCACACATTCATCCGGAACTTTCTGGGGTCATTATCTGTCGCTCAACGGCCGGAAACAAAAAGAGGCGGTTGCGCTGATCGGCGATTCACGGGCGGCCGCCATCATCACAAATATTTTTATCCCGTGGCTGGCCGCGCGGAACGAGTTGAAAAAGCCCGCCTCGGTGATGCTGGATGAGCTGCCCTGCGACACGCTGGACAGCACGGCAAAAATGACTGCGCACAACCTTTTCGGTCCCGTCCACAATCCCCGGCTCTACAGCAGCGGCCTGCGCCGGCAGGGACTGCTGCAGATTTTCCATGACTTCTGCGTGCAGGACCGTTCCAACTGCGGCAACTGCAAATTCCCCGAAACCATCCTTCACAATTTCAAAGTTTAACGACGATCTTGTCTTCCATTTCGCGCCGTTCGCGTTTTTCGTAGTTAATTCTCTTTCATAAAAAGAGACACGGTTTCGATGTGGCCGGTTTGCGGAAACATGTCCAGGGGCTGGACGCGGGCCAATCTGTAGGAGCCATTGTCGCAAATCAGGCGCGCATCGCGCGCAAAGGTCGCCGGATTGCAGCTCACATAAATCATTTTTGCTGCGCCCAGGTTCATGATGTCCTTCAGGGCATCCGCATGGATGCCGTTGCGCGGGGGATCCATCACCACCAGGTCGGGGCGGCCCGCGTCGCGCAGGCCCGCAATCCGGTCCAGGGCTTTTGTTTCAAAGCGAATGTTTGCGCATCCGTTCAGCCGGGCATTGGCCACCGCGTTTTCAATGGCGTATTGTTCACCATCCACGCCAATCACTTTGGCATACTCCTTTGAAAGATAATGCGCAATGGGCCCGGTTCCGCAGAAGAGGTCCAGGGCAAGGTTCTGTTTGCCGCCACGGCTCATTCCGGCGACCGTTTCACAGAGTTTTTCCGCCTGGCGGGTGCTGGTCTGAAAAAACGAATCCGGGCCGATGACAAACCGGTATTTACCCAGCTTTTCCTCGATCATTCCTGAGCCGTGCAGGATATCCTGTTTTCGCTCTTTGCCGGTTGTGGACACAATGGTTGTTCTATCCCCGCCGCTCACGCGCAATATGCTTTCAACGCAGTTCCGCATCAGCGCCGGCGACGTACCAAGCATCTGGAGCACCACCATCACGCGGCCGTCCGCCGCTGCACGGCGAAGCATCATGCGCTGAGGATTGCAGGCCTGCAAATCCTCAGCCGGAAGCGCGGAAAAGAATCGCGCCGTCACGTCCAGCAGGCGATTGAGAATGTCCGGGATCAGAAGGCAGCGATCCACGGGTACGAGCGATCCCCCGTCTGTTCCGTGAAAAGCAAGGCGCCCCTTTTTTGTGAAGACCAATTCAATCTTGTTCCGCCCGCGGTACTCTTCACCGGAAGAAATGATTTTCTCCACCGGCGGATGGTCGAACCGCCCCAGCCGCTCCAGTGCGTCGCAGACTACTTTCTGTTTAATGCGCAACTGCTCATCATAGCGGATGTGCTGAAGCTGGCATCCGCCGCATTTCCCGAAATACGGACAGGGCGGACTGATGCGAGCCGGAGAAGGCTGCAGTATTTCCACGAGTTCCGCCTCAATAAACGATTTTTTAACAACGGATACTTTTACCCGCACGCGCTCGCCAGGCGCCGTCGGCCCGCGCACAAAATACACATGCCCCGAATCCCCGCGGCCGACCCAGCGGTCATCGCGCGCAATATCGTGGATTTGCAGCTCAATCTGATCGCCTGCAGCAGGATTCATTCAAACCCCGACCTTGATTACAACTTTATGAATGTTCCCCGCCGAAACCAGCGGGAGGTGTGCATCTTCGGGATAGAATATCGTGAACTGTCCGGGGTGGACAGCAATCCACGAATCCGGCTCATCGCGAAAAAACTGAATGTCTTTTTCAGCGCTGTAACTCCCGTCCGGCTGAATACAGCTTGATGCGGGTTTCCAGCCCATTTCATCCACACCCTCCAGCACGATCTGAATATCAATGTATTCCCTGTGGATCTCGAGCAGGCCCTCGCCGCGGGCGCGGCCGGGCCCGGAACTGACAGAGGCATACATCCGGTCGCCCCGGATTTCATGCCGGCCGGCCTTCAACGCCTTGAGGTCCGTTGAATGAATAAAATCAATGGCCGCCTTGAGTGACGAATGCAGCTTTTCGTACCTCGAAATATTATCCAGCCGGTCCAGAATCATATGAGCTCCTCTTCAAAAAGAACAGCCGCTGCGTGCAGCGGCTGTTCATCGTCATCCTTTATGCTCCGTTCACAGCGGCGGCGGTTTCGGATAGTCTTTCATGGATGCAATGGACTTCTGCATGTCTTCATCGCTCAGATGATAATCATGCAGGTGCCCCTGCAGATAGGCATCGTAGCCCGCAAGATCCATGAGCCCGTGTCCCGACCAGTTGAAGAGAATAACCTTCTCCTTGCCCTCTTCCTTCGCGCGCTTCGCTTCGCGGATCGCCTGCGCAATGGCATGGGATGTTTCCGGGGCCGGGATATGGCCCTCCGTCCGCGCCCAGAGAATTGCGGCTTCATAGCACTCGATCTGGTGGATGGCCGAGGCCTCCATCAGGCCTTCGCGCAGGACGTGGCTGACCAGCGGCGCCATGCCGTGGTAGCGCAGGCCTCCCGCGTGAATGGGGCGCGGAACAAATGTATGCCCCAGACTGTGCATGGCCAGCAGCGGCGTCATTCCGGCCGTGTCGCCGTGATCGTAGCCGAACGGCGCCTTGGTGAGCGTCGGGCAGGCGGTCGGCTCAACGCCGACGATCCGCAGATTTTTCCCGTGGATCTTGTCACAGACAAACGGAAAACTGATTCCCGCGAAGTTGGATCCGCCGCCGCAGCATCCAATGACCACATCGGGATATTTCCCGATCTTCTTCATCTGCTTCTGCGTCTCCAGGCCGATGATGGTCTGGTGCATCAGCACATGGTTCAGCACGCTTCCGAGCGAATAGCGCGTGTCCTTCGACTTCACGCAGTCTTCAATGGCCTCGCTGATGGCGATGCCAAGGGCTCCGGGCGTGTCGGGATCATCCTCCAGCACCTTGCGTCCGAATTCCGTGTTTTCGCTGGGGCTTGGCAGGCACTCCGCCCCCCAGGTCTGCATCATGAGTTTGCGAAAGGGTTTCTGGTCAAAGCTGATCCTCACCATATACACGCGGCACTGCAGGCCAAACTGAGAACAGGCGAACGCCAGCGCGCTGCCCCACTGGCCGGCGCCGGTTTCCGTGGTCAGGCGCTTGATGCCCGCGACCTTGTTGTAATAGACCTGTGCGACGGCCGTATTGGGCTTGTGGCTGCCGGCCGGTGAAACGCCTTCGTTCTTGTAATAAATGTGCGCAGGAGTATCCAAAGCCTTTTCCAGCGCGCGCGCGCGGCAAAGCGGGCTCGGCCTCCAGAGCAGAAGTTTTTCCAGCACCGGCTCGGGAATGTCAATCCAGCGCTGCGTAGACATCTCCTGCTCGATCAGGTTCATCGGGAAAACCGGCGCGAGCGCGTCGGGCGTCACGGGTTTCCCGTCGGGGCCGAGCGGCGGCGGAAGCGGATGCGGAAGATCCGCCTGAATGTTGTACCACTGGCGAGGGATTTCATCTTCGTTCAAGAATACTTTGATCTGTTCGGCCATGATGTTTTCTCCTTTGCTTAAATTGCCCGGCGGGTGCGCCTGTTCCTAATTCCCTTCGATGACCTGCTCCATGTCCCTGGTGCGGTTGCCAATATCCCCGCCCGTCTTGCCGGCGCCGGTGATCTGTTCATAGGAAAAGCTTGTCAGATAAACCATGGCGGCAAGGATGAGGGCCATCAGCGCCGTGGTGATCGCGGCGGACACATAGGTCTGCTTGAGCGCCAGCAGGCAGACCGGAACCGTGATGATGAGCGAGAGCGCCACCGCAACAATCGGACCCATCCATCGGGCCAGCTCCAGGCTGACCCTGGGTTCGACATACAGGGAAGAGGCCGTCATGCCGAGCACCGCCACCGCAACACCCGTGGCCATGACAATGATGGAGCGAACGGGACCCTCCTCCTTGGCGTCCATGGCGCGGCCCAGTTTGCCCAGGACAATGACGCCAACCACCAGGGGCAGAACTGCCGTGAGTATTGTTTCCAGTTGGGTTGCTGGATTTGCCAGAAACATCGTCGCTGTTTCCTTAAGGGCCGTCAGAATATTTTCCATTTTCATCTCCGTATTTATGCCGCGGCAACTCTCACCGTCAAGTAAAGGATCATAACCAGAGTCGTTGCGACTTTCAAAAGGATAATAAGCAATCTTGCAATCACCGCGCCGCGCGCGATGTGCGCCGCCCGGTCGTGCTCCTGCAGGCGCCGCTTTTCAACCGCATAGGCCAGCGCAAAGCTTCCGGCCAGCATGCCGATCAGCGGGCCAATGACCGGGGCGACAAAAGAGCCCAAAACCAGTCCTCCCAATCCGCCCGCCAGCGCCGCAAAACCGGCCATTTTGGAACCGCCTCGTTTTTGAACGCCCCACGAACCGGCCAGAAACTCCGCGCCCTCAATCAGTGCAGACACGGCCAGAAAGACCGCCACCGTCCACCAGCCCACGGCGGCTCCGGCTTTCCAGAACACGGCCCATACGGCCAGCAGAGAAACCAGCCATGTGCCCGAAATGGATAAGCACGAGAGGACCAGTGCCGCAATGCCGACCCCGGCAAACAGAATCCATGCCAGCCAGCCCTGAAGCATCTGCAGGAAATCCGCCAACGGAAATCCATTTATTCGATGTTGTGAATAATCAGATCGGGTTCGCTGCCCTCGATGATGTGCAGGTCCGCCTCCTTGAGCACTTCTTTCTGCTCCAGGGCGTCCAGTTCCACGCGCATCATCGGAACCTCGATGGAGGCATCCTTCTCCAGCACAACCCGACGCGTGATGTCACGATAGCCAGCCTTGCTGACGCGCAGAACATGATCGCCGGCAGATATTTCAAGACCGTCCAGCGGAGTGGATCCGACCAGACTGCCGTCTATTTCAACCATGGCAGGATCATCGGTCGTTTTGATGGAAATTTTTATCTTTGGCTGGTCGGACGTGGCCAGGCGGCTTTCGAGGGCCTTCTGCAAGTCGGGCACGGCCTGCGCCACCGCCGTGTCCAGCAGGGCCAGCACTTCATCTTCGCCCAGCGAGGTCTGCTGCGTCGCCGTCTGGCGGATTTTGCGGCTGGATGACCCTTCGCTCATGGCGATCACGCTTCCGTCCTTCGCGTCCAGCGCCTCCAGCGCCACACGCGAGGTCAGCACGGTGAAATCGGTGCGGTATCCGCCCTGATCCACCGTCTCCTTACCCTCGGAAAGCGAAAGCAGCGTGCCGCGCAGAATCACGTCCGCTCCGAGCTGCTGCGCTGCATGGACAAACGTGGGCTTCACAGGAGTGGCCACACCCGCATCCGTCAGCTTCATCTTTTCCATCTGGCTAACAAACTCGCGCCGGTCCACCAGAACAAAGTTCTCGTTGTCCAAAAGCTGCTTGGAAAGCACATAGACGCCCTTCGCGGCCACCGCGGCGGGTTCGGTCAGAACAGCCGCTCCACTTGAGGCATTTTCAAAATCAAGCAGAAGCACACGAAGCGGCTCAGCAGAAACAGAGCTTGAAACCAGAGCGATCGCGGTCAGCAGAAACAGTTTTTTCATTATTGAACTCCTTTCAACGTCTTCACCAAATCGTATGCTCAGCCATTTGCATAATCAAGAGAAAGCGCCGGTCCGTTTGACCGCGGCCGCCCTTTTACAGAGAACGCATAACGCCGTAAAATATTATTCTCCGCGGGCACATTGCATTTTTTTCGGAGAAAGCAGAATTTTCGAATATTCGCGAATTTATGCGATTTTTAATGAAATTAGGCCATTTTTGGCCAATTTTTAATGATTTTTGGCCGTTTTTGACGATTTTTAAAGGTTTTTTGCGATTTTAAATCAGCGCGCCAGGAAGCTGCATGAGGCTGGTGATGATCAAGTCGGGCTGCGGATTTAAGGCCGGAGGATTCTGATCCCGCAAGCGCAACGAACGGGCATCCCCCGCAAAAAGCGCTGTTCTGCATCCGTTCCGGGCGGCGGTCTGAATGTCATTCAGCATGTCGTTTCCCACGTAGAGCGTTTCAGCGGGAGTGATGCTGCAGTTGCCCCGAAACGGTTTCAGAACCCGCTGAAAAAGTTCAGACGAAGGCTTGGCGCGGCGGATGCTGTATGAATAGACCGTCAAATCCCGCTGGAAGCCCAGCTGCTCAACGGATTTTCCGGCAAGGGCCTCGATCATCAGTGGCGTGTAGAACTGGGCATTCGAGACTATTCCCAGCCGCATTCCCTTATGCATCAGTTCAGACAGAACCTGCGGAAATCCGGGCATCGGCCAGACAGGATTCGCCCGGCACTCGTATTCCACAGCAAGCCGCTCAAGGTCCACCCCGTCCGAGTCGGCGGCGACAAAATTTTCCCTCTTCAGGCTGCGCAGAATCTCTTCCCACGTTTCCAGAATGTTGATCTCGGGAAAATCAACGCCCTCCGCCTTCATTCTTTCATGCGCGGCGCGAATGTCATGCTGCATCAGCTCCACCCCCCGGCGGCCGGCATTTTCACGCGGTGCGCATCCGGCGGCCGCCAGCGCGGCGAACATAGCCGCTTCCGAGGACGACTCCAAGGCTGTTCCGACTTCCCCGCTGCCGGACATCAGCAGGGTGCCGTACACATCGAACAGCACCGCACGGACGCCCTCCAGCGGTTCAATTCCTGGGGACAGGCCTGTTTCGCGAACCTGCATCGGCAGGGATAATTCCCGTATCCGCGCTTTGAGAAATTCGTTTCCGGAAACCGCTTCCATCTTTCAGGTCCTCAGCAAATTGAAACGTTCAGGAAGCAGAAACTGATCCAGAACCCGTCCGGCATTGAGCGCGTCTTCCGACCCGGCGCCGGATTCCATAACCGTCCGGTATATTTCCTGCAGGCGGGCGGCATACCGGCTTGAGCCATATTTTTCCAGCACGGCACTCTTGTTGCGGGAAACGACGGAATCTGAAACGGACAATTTGGGCGGCCGGATCCGGCTGGCGGCGGAAGGATTTTTCAGAATATGTGAAATCACAGACTGCTGCATGTCCTCATCCAGGCGGCCGAAATCAGCACAGCCCTCCCGAACCGCGGCCGAATACGCTTTTTCTGCATCCTCCGCGTTCAGGATTCTGCGATAGCCCTCATAAACTTTCTGCATGGCTCTTTGCAGAATTCCACGAAAGTTTTCGGCACCCACCCATTCCAGGGGGACATCCAATCTGTCGTAAAGCTGGGCAAGGTCAATGCCCTCTTCTTTAAATGTCCCGGTGATTTCCGGCAGGGCGCGCCCGGCCAGCGGACAGTCCATCAGCCACGGCTCCAGAAAAGCCAGTCCAAACCCCTCGGCCACACTGGTGGTGATGGCGCAGGCGGCGCTCCGCATCAGTTCCGGGAAACTCAACGGTGATTTTTCCGCAAGGCCGAACTCGACGGGAAGTCTGCAGGCGCTGGAAAATTCAACCCACCGTTTATACACCGCTGCGTGTTCCGGATTGCGAGGGGCGCGCGTCAAGGCAAACCGGCGGCCGTCCCGCTCAAGGGCGGCCCACAGCACAAGCTCTCCCACATTCTTTCTGCGAATGGCCCGCGTCGGATAGATGACCAGATCGCTGCGACGGCAGATATCCGCCGCAGGCGGAGGAGCCTCCACCGCGTTCGGCAGGTAATGCGCGCGTGTGTCTGGGAGGCCGGCGCCGGCAAACGCGGTCATATCGCGGCGGTTCAGGAATGCGTAATGGACATTGGCCGCGCGCGGATAGAGACGCGGGCCCAGCGCTTCCTGATCCCCGTCCGCAAGACCATCCAGAAGCAGCCCGTAGTTTCCGGGGCGGCCGTCTTCGGCAAAATCATGCATCTGCAGCAGAAGGGGGCGCCCCGCACCAGCCATGACGCCAACCACCGCGGGCATCGCAAGATTTTTTCCGAGGGAGTGATTGTGGATATGCCAAAGCTCCGGGGCTCCGCCAAGCAGGCGGGATGCGGCTTCATCCATCTTCGCAATCACATCGGGCACTCGCGGACCAGCCGCGCCATACGCCAGCTCCGGCACGACCGCCACAGGGACAGAAAGTTTTTCCGCCGGAGGTTCTCCCGTGATTACACAAACCCGAATTCCCGACGAGGTCAGAACGCGTGCCGCCTGCCCAATAACCGTGCTCACCCCTCCGATCCGCAAGTGATAATGGACGATCGCCACACGCATGCGATCAGCCGTCCAGTCCCCACTTTTTCCGGTAGGCCGGAATACTGATCATGGGCGGGCGCTCCTCCTCAGGGATATCGAATTCCTGGATTTTATATTCTTCGCCCTGCACCTGGAACTGCCTGAGGACCGTTCCAAGGTCAGGGAGCTTTCCGATGATGCCCATTTTTTCGGCCCGGGAAAGAAAGGTTTGCAGAATGCCGAATGCCATTTTGCCGAGATCGCGCGTGGGCTGGTTGCGATGCACACGCTGATCAAGATCCGTCTGCGCGATGGCCTGAAGACCCCATTTCCGGTACACATCAATCAAATGAGAGGTTTCGACTCCGTAGCCTATGGGGAATGGAATTTGTTCCAGCACCTCGCGCCGGACAGCGTACTCGCCCGAAAGCGGCTGGATCAGCCCCGCGAGATCGGGAAAGAAGAGAGAGAACAGCGGACGAATCAGGATTTCCGTCACGCGTCCTCCGCCAATCGGCCGGACGCCGTTGGCCGCGGCCAGCGGGCGTTCATAAAACGCTTTCACATATTTAATTTCAGGCCGGTAAATCAGCGGAGCCACAAGCCCATAGACGAAATGCGGCCGTATGTTTTTGATATCGGCGTCTATATACACAATGATATCGCCGCTGAGCTGGTAAAGGGCCTTCCAGAGATTTTCCCCTTTGCCTTTTTTGGATCCCATCTCGGGAAGAATGTCTGATGCCAGATACACATCTGCCCCGAACTGGGCCGCCACTTCGCGCGTTTGGTCGGAAGATCCGGAATCAATCACCGCAATCTCGTCCACAAGCGGATAACGGGTCATCAGTTCCGATTTGAAAATCAGCACTTCCTTGCCGATGGTTTTTTCCTCGTTGAGGGTCGGGAGGCAAAGCGAGACGCGCAGCCCTTTGTTTTCCTTCTCGGCGACCAGATGCTTCAGATCCCAGAAGCTGCGGTAAGTAAAGGTGTTGCTGTTGAGCCATTCATGAATGTTCATCGCAATACCCCCCGTCAATCGCAAGCAAAAGCGCCGCAAGCTGGGTCATCCCGGCGGTCATTGGCGGAACATTCACCAGTTCGTCCGGATATGCCAGCACCTCTCCGCTGGTGATGCCGATCGAGAGGGCGGGAATGCCGCGGTCAATGAACGCAAACAGCTCCGAAGTGCTCGGACTCACGCGGCACGGAATCTGCAGGGTTTCCAGAATCTTCCGCGCCCGGCGCGACAGCGGGTGAGCAAACGGAATGCCGCCCGCCTTGCGTTCGGTAAAGACATCCAGGTCAATGCGGCTTTCCTTTTGCGAAGAGACGTCCTCGCAGATATCCCGGATCTGACGAAGAATTTTCTTAACCATCGCATCGTCTTCGCTGCGGATTTCAAACCGCAATACCGCGTGGCGGGCCACTTTATTGAACCCGCTGCCCCCGTAGATCGAGCCGAATGCAATGTTCGACCGCGGCTTGTTCGGCAGGGGGATCGCATTGATCTGGTTGATGACCTCATTAATGGTGCGAATGGCGCCCGTGGCATGGAAACGCGTCCAGTCATACTCCTCGGGCACTGTGCAGGTGATCTCCCCGCGCATCATGGCCAGCGACTGAATGCTTAGATGGCCCAGCTGTGTTCCGTCAACGCATATACCGGCACACAGCGGCAGGTTGTTGTTTTCTAGAAAGAAGCGCAGGCCCTCAAGGTTTCCGCGGGCCAGACTGCGGGAAGAAGCCAGAAATATGATGTTGGAATCCAGCACAATTTCCATTTTCTCCAGAAAATGCGGCAGGGCTGCCAGCACTGCCACGCCCAGGCTGTTGTTGGCCACACCCGGCCCCATCACCCGGTCGGGCTCAACCAGGATGGTGTGGTCCACACTCGACGGAATGCCGGTATCCGCATGAGCCTCCAGCAGGATGTTTCGGTCCCCTTTGCTCCCTGGCATGACGGCAATGGCGTTTCCCTTCTCATCCACCGAACCGCTGACGAGCCCGTTTTCCGCAAACCGGTCGGCGATGAACCGGACACGCCTGTCCTCGCCAAACGTGGGGGCCGGGATTTCACCGATCAGCACCAGGTTGGACAGAAGCGCCTGCACGCAGCCTGCCGCGCGCACGGCCAGTTCCGGCAGCCGGTCAAGTATAACCTGAAATTTCTGTTTTGCCATTTTCAACACTCAGCTGTTTAAACAGGCGGACATTCCCGACCAATCATCTCTTGCAATGCGGGCGGATGTTCCGTAGCATTCAACTAAAGAATAAGCTCATCTTTGAGACTTGGGAAGGTTAAAATATCAAAATGGCCGAACGAATAGGTTTCATATCCACACGTTTTGCCGGCACCGACGGGGTCAGTCTCGAAAGCGCCAAATGGGCACAAGTGCTCTGGGACTACGGGCATGTGAGCTACTGGTATGCCGGGGAACTGGATCGCGCCGAGGATGTGAGCCTCTGCATTCCGGAGGCGCACTTCAGTCATCCGGAGAATCTGTGGATCAACGAGCGTATCTGGGGGCGGGAGAACCGCGACCGGCTGGTGAGCCGGAGAATCCTGGACATGGCCGCCTACCTGAAAAGCACACTTTATGAATTCATGCGGAAGTTCGACATCAGCATTTTTGTGGTCGAAAACTGCCTGAGCATTCCGATGCATGTGTCCCTCGGCATTGCCATCACCGAATTTCTGTCGGAAACCGGCATGCCCTCCATTGCCCATCATCACGATTTCTACTGGGAGCGCTCGCGCTTCTCCGTGGGTTCCGTGTCGGGCTGGCTCGACATGGCCTTCCCGCCCCGAACCCCCGGGATGCGCCATGTGGTGATCAACCTCGCCGCCCAGGAAGAACTGGCCTGGCGCAAGGGGCTGACTTCGCTGCTTGTGCCCAACGTGCTGGATTTCGAGCATCCCCCGCAGCCGCCGGACGACTATTCCTCCACAGTCCGCAGGGATATCGGGCTTGCGCCCGGCGACGTGATGATCCTGCAGCCCACGCGGGTGGTTCCGCGCAAAGGCATCGAACACGCGATTAAACTGGTGGCCATGCTTGGAAACCCGAAGTACAAACTCGTCATCTCGCACCGGGCCGGCGACGAGGGCATGGAATACTGCCAGATGCTGAGTGAACTGGCCCGCGAAGAGGGTGTGGATCTCCGCTTCGTGGAAACGCACGTCGGAGACAGCCGCCAGCTGGATGCGCAGGGCCGGAAAGTCTACGCCCTGTGGGATCTGTACGCCCATGCCGACCTGATCACTTATCCCAGCCTTTACGAGGGATTCGGGAACGCGTTTCTGGAAGCCATCTACCACCGGAAGCCGGTTCTGATCAACCGCTACGCGATCTTCGGCCGCGATGTCGAACCCAAGGGATTCCGGCTGCCGATCATGGACGGATTCCTGACGCGGGGCCTCATCCGCGAGGTGCGGAAAATCCTTGAGGACGACGAATATCGCCGGCAGATGGTTGAGCAAAACTACCAGGTGGCCACCCGCTTCTACAGCTATTCGGTTCTTCGCCGAAGCCTGCGCACGCTGGTCACGGACATCCGGGGGCTGGACTGATGCTGAAATACACCACCATGCCCGTCTGGCGCCGCATCCGGGAGCGGCTGGAATTTCTCTACGCGGACCGCGCCGAACGCTGTCTGGAGCGCATGGGCATGCTCATCGGCCGCTACGGGGTCGGTTTCAATGATCAACCGCCCCTCAAATATCGCGACCAGGCCGACAGCATCCTCATCACCTACGGAGACATGATCAGCGACGGAGAAACATCTCCGCTGGAGACACTGGAAAAATTCTTGTCGGACGAGCTTCGCGGCGCCGTGACCACCGTTCATCTCCTTCCGTTCTTCCCCTATTCCTCCGACGATGGTTTCTCCGTTCTCGACTACCGCACAGTGGATCCGGCCCTGGGGAAATGGAAGCACATAGACCGCTTCAACCAAAACTTCTCGCTGATGTTCGACCTGGTGCTGAATCACGTGTCGCGCGGAAGCGAATGGTTCCGGCAGTATGCGCGCGGCATCGCCCCGGAACGCCGTTACTTCATCGAAATGGATCCCTCCATGGATCTCAGTCAGACCATCCGTCCCCGAAGCAGACCGCTGCTGAGCGAAACCTGGACACGCAACGGCCCTCGTCACCTCTGGACCACCTTCAGCGAAGATCAGATAGATCTCGATTTCTCAAACCCGGATGTGCTGTTTGAATTCCTGGACATTCTCCTGCTCTATATTTCACACGGCGCACGCATCGTGCGGCTGGATGCCATTGCCTATCTCTGGAAAAAACCCGGGACATCCTGCATCCATCTGCCCGAAACGCACGTGATTGTGAAACTCTTCAGGGATTTCATCGAACTGCTGGGCGTGGATGTCGCACTGCTGACGGAAACAAACGTGCCGCATGAGGAAAACACCCGCTACTTCGGAAACGGCGACGAGGCCCACCTGGTCTATCAGTTTCCGCTGCCGCCGCTGCTGCTGCACGCGCTGGTTGCAGGAGACAGCGGACACCTCACACGCTGGGCGGCCGGGCTCCAGCCGCCTCCGGCCGGCTGCCGGTTTGTGAATTTCACGGCTTCGCATGACGGCATCGGCGTGCGGCCCCTGGAGGGCCTGATCCGCCCCCCCGAGATGCAAGCCCTGCTCGATCATGTCCGCGCGGCGGGCGGACAGATCGCCTTCAAACGCAATGCCGACGGATCAGAGAGCCCCTACGAACTGAACATCACGTACTTCGACGCGCTCGACACTCCGGACCGGCCCAATGAAAACCTGCAGATCGAGCGGTTTCTGTGTTCACAGGCCGTCATGCTGGCGCTGAAGGGCATCCCGGCCGTCTATTTCAACAGCCTCATTGGCGGCCGCAACTGGGCTGAAGGCGTGCAGCAAACCGGCCGGGCGCGGACCATCAACCGGCAGAAATGGACGCGTCACAAACTCGCTGAAAAACTGGGGAAAACAGATGATCCCCCGGCCCGCATCTTCCGCCGCTATCGCGCACTCCTCCTGCTTCGCGCAAAACATCCTGCCTTCCATCCTGACGGTGCGCAGGAAACAGCCGATCTCGGAGGAAAAGTCTTTGCCGTTGTCCGGAAAGCGCCGGACAAGTCTGAAACCGTGACCTCCATCAGCAACTTCACGGAAAAAACGCTCACGCTGAATCCTGCCGCAGCCATACCGGCACTGGCGAATTCGGCGGAATGGCACGACCTCATCGGCGGAAGGAACCGCAGAACTCCGGCCGGCCTCGAACTGAAGCCTTACGAGACCTGCTGGATCCGCACGGTCTAGAAACCGGCGGCCGCCTGCGCGGCGGCAAGCTCCAGCAGTTCGGCGGCCCGCGCCAGTGCCTCATCCAGCGGCATGCCCGGAAGGCGTGCAGAGATCGTCCGCGCAAAAATCATTTTACCTTTCTCTGCGGCATACGGAACTACATCGCCTGCAATCACGATAACCGGAACTCCATGTTTCTGCGCAACGGAAGCCATGCCGGCCACGACCTTGCCCCGTGCGCTCTGCCCGTCAAACCGGCCTTCGCCCGTGATGACATAATCCGCTTTCCGGATTTCATCCTCCAGGCCGATGGCAGCAATAACCGCCTGTGATCCGGGGACAAGCGCCGCATTCATGAAAGCAGCCGCGCCGCCCGCAAGCCCTCCGGCGGCACCGCCGCCGGGAATTTCAGCGATATCCAAGCCAAGCTGTTCCTTTACAAGCTGCGCGAGATGCTGCAGGCCCCGCTCCAATTCAACGACCGCATCGGGCGATGCCCCTTTTTGCGGGCCGTAAACACGCGCGGCGCCATGTGCCCCGCATAGCGGATTGTCCACATCACACAGCACACTGCATTTCACGGGAAATCTTTCGCGAGGCGGAACGATACTTGCAATTCTGCGCAGTTCGCCCCCGCCATATCCGACGGGTTTGCCGGCACGGTCCAAAAAGCGCCAGCCCAGCGCCATGGCCGCCCCCACTCCGCCGTCCACAGTGGCGCTGCCGCCAACCGCCAGCAGAATATTATCCGGATGGAGTTCGAGCGCGGCGCGATGAAGTTCACCCGTTCCGAATGTCGTGGTCTTCATTGGGTTGCGGTCCGTGCCGGACACCAGCAAAAGCCCGCTGGCCTGGGCCATTTCCACAAGAGCGAGCTTGGCTTGTGGAAACCATCCGAATGCGGCCCGAACCTTGCGCCCGAATATCGGCCCGTGGGCTTCTATCTCCACGCGAGAGCCGTCCGAGGCTTCCAGCAGCACATCAAGGGTTCCCTCGCCGCCATCGGCCATCGGGCGGGTGATCACCTCAAGATCGGGGCGGGCTTTCAGCAGGCCGAGCCTGACACAATCGCAGGCCTCCCGGGCAGACAGCGTCCCCTTAAAGGAATCCATGGCCACCACAACATGCATCCTGCCCTCCGTTAAGAAATAGTTCCAACCATTGGAAGTTTCTTCCCGAAAAGTTCCAATGATTGGAAGTTTTCGGTTCAGACGGTGCCGAAAATCCGGTCGCCGCAATCGCCAAGGCCGGGAAGAATATAACCCTGGTCGTTCAGTTTTTCGTCCAGCATGGCTGAATAGATTTTGATGTCCGGATGATCCTCCTGAAGGGTTTCCAGCCCTTCGGGCGCGGCGATGATGGATACGACGGTGATGTTGCGGATGCCGCGGCCCTTCAGCAGTTTGACGGCATAAGAAAGCGATCCGCCGGTGGCCAGCATCGGATCCAGCAGGAAGGTTCGCATGTCCTGCGCGTCCGGCGGGATCTTGAAGTAGTACTCCTTCGGCTGCAGCGTTTCCTCGTTGCGGTAGAGTCCGATGTGTCCAACTTTCGCGGTCGGGATCAGGTTCAAAATCCCGTCCACCATCCCCAGCCCGGCGCGAAGGATCGGCACCAGCAGAACCTGTTCGCTGATGTGCTTGCAGGTGCACGGTCGCAGCGGCGTTTCCACCCGCACGTCCTTCAGCTTCAGGTCACGCGTGATTTCGTACACCATGAGATACGACAGCTCCTTGAGCGTCTCGCGGAAAAGTTTGTTGTCGGATTCGCGGTTCCGGAGGTGCGCCAGTTTGTGCTCGATGAGCGGATGCTTGAGGATGTTCACGTTATTTTCCATTTTTCGGCTCTCCGGAACTGATGATGTCTGCAACATACGGCCACAGGAACGGCTTATTGCCCTGCAGCTCCTCGGGACTGAGCTTGCTGATTTCGTGGGGGAAAATGATCCACGCATCGGTCTTGTGAATATACCAGTCCGGCGTGATCGCCGTCCGGTTTTTCGCGGGCTTGTAGAATATGGTCGCCGCCCGGATCTCGGGCATGAAACCCTTCTGCGCGGCCGTCATTTTGATGAGCGAGTCCATCGTCAGGCCGGTGTCGAAGATGTCATCCACAAAAAGGATCCGGCTGTCACGGTGGACGTTTTCGAGAAAATGGGTCTCGCCGACAATGGATATCTTGTAGCCACCGTCCGGCTGGAGCGAGCGGCGCGTCTTGACGGGCATGTGAAAGCAGTCGTGTCCCGCGGCGGCAAAAAATTCGTGGATGGCGATGGCGATCGGTGTGCCGCCCCGCCACAGGCCAATGAGGTGCGTGGGGATGAATCCGTCATCCCATATTTTCCGCGCGAGCTGATACGACATGGTCAGCAGGTCGTTTGCGCTCAAAAAAAGTTTGTCCTCACTCATAATTGCTCTGCATCCGGAAATCATCATATCCGTTTGGTCCCGGAGCGCAATGGAATATCGAACGCACACAAATCTTTGCTCTCCGGCAGGATTGTGCTATCTTGCGTATATGGAAAAGCGACCCAAGACATATCTGGACTGGGCGGCCACTTCCTGGCCGAAGCCGGATTCCGTGTACGAGGCGGTCAACAACTATGCCCGCAGCATCGGCATTGACCACAACCGCGGGCATTTCCGCGAGGCGATGGACGCCGAGGTGTGGTTCAACCGCGCGCGCAGGGCGCTGGCCAAACTGATGAACGCACCGGCGCCGGAGCGGATCGTTTTCTTCTCGGGCGCAACCGAGGCCCTGAATACCGCTATTCAAGGAACTCTTGCCGAGGGAGATCACGTCATTTACTCCTCTTTCGAGCACAATGCAGTTGCGCGGCCTCTCCGCTTTCTGGAAAAAAAACGGGGGATACAGCTCACGCAAATTCCCGGGTCTGTGGCAGAACCGATCGACCCCGCCGCCGTGCGCAAGGCCATCCGGAAGAACACGCGCATGGTGGTGCTGAACCACATCTCAAACGTGTTCGGCTCGGTGCTGCCCGTTTGCGAAGTCGGAAATATGCTGGCGGAATACGATGACATACTTTTTGTGGTGGACGGAGCGCAAAGCCTTGGAAGCCACCCGGTGGATGTCCGCGCCATGCACGCGGACGTGTTCACGTTCCCCGGCCACAAGAGCCTGCTGGGCCCGCCGGGCACCGGCGGTTTTTATCTGCGCGAGGGCCTTGAGGAAGTGGTTTCACCCATCAAGTTCGGCGGGACAGGCGTGAAGTCAGCAATGGAAATTGTCGTCGAGGAGCTGCCGCACAAATATGAAGTGGGCACGCAAAACTCATGGGGCATTGCCGGGCTGGCGGCGGGAGCGGAATATGTGCTGGAGCGCGGCGTGGCGGACATCAGCGCGCAGCTTGCGCAGCTCACCAACCAGCTCGTTGAGGGCCTGAAGGGAAATCCGTTGATGCGCCTTTATGCTCCGCCACCGAAAATTCATCATGGCGTGGTCTCTTTCAACTTCAGCAACATGCCGTCGGAAGACGCCGCGGCGCTGCTGGACCGCTCATACAATCTCAAGCTGCGCGCGGGACTGCACTGCGCGCCGGATGCGCATCAGTGCACGGGCACGCTCCGTCAGGGAACCGTCCGCGCCAGCGTCGGGTGCCTAACCACCACCGCCGAGGTTGAATACTTGATCCGGGCTCTTCAGGAAATGGGGGAAGACTATGTGGAAGCAACATAGCGGCATCATGCTGGCGCTGGATGTCGAAAACCGTGCGCAGGCGTTCAGACTTCTGGACCTAATCAGCGAAGACTGTGATGTCATCAAGTTCAACTATCCATTGGTTCTTCGCGAGGGCCTTTCGATCGTCACCGAAGTGAAGAACAAATACAGGAAGCCGATCCTCTGCGATTTCAAGGTGGCCGATGTTCCAGTCACCAACGACCGCATCATCAAAATCTGCGGCGAGGCCGGCGCGGACGGCGTTATGGTTCACGGATTCATTGGCGCTGATGCCCTGCAGTCTGCCGTCCAGGCCGCGGGAGATGTTAAGCTTTTCCTGGTGACCCAGATGACCAATCCCGGCGGACTCGATTTCACGGCGCAGTTCACCGACGAATTCGCCGCGATGGCCCGCACGTTCGGACTGGCTGGAGTGCAGGCGCCGGGAAACCGCCCCGAGGTCGTGCGCCGCGTGCGGAAAATCATCGGGCCGGATATGATGATCGTCTGCTGCGGCATCGGCGCACAGGGCGGAAAGTTCGGGGCTGCCATCGAAGCCGGGGCAACCTTTGAAATCATCGGCCGGTCCATCTACGACGCAAAGGATCCCGTCGCCAAAGTGGCCGAAATCAAGGCCGCCATGCGCCCGTTCATCAAGCCATGAAAAACGTGCGGGAAACTCTGGGCCTGAGCATCCATGAATACTGCGCCGAGGATGACACGCGGTCCGTGCGCGGAAAATTCCCGAAGCCGGTGGATTTGAAAGCTCTCAAGACTGCGGCTGAAAAGATTTCCTCAAAAGTCATGCTTATGGAGCGGCTGCAGGCGCTGGTGATTCCGCTCGACCAGGGCGTGGTCCACATTCACGCCAATGGCGATATCGTCATCAATCGGATCAAACGGCTCGAGGACGCAGTGGAATTCATGGAGAAACTGTTATGCGCGGAAAAACAATAGCGGTTTTCGGAAGCGCCATTGCGGACCCCGCCGACGAGGCCTGCCGGCAGGCAGTGCTGGCTGGGCGCATCATTGCCGAAGCAGGCTTCAACATTCTGTGCGGGGGCTACGGCGGCGTGATGGAGGCCACCTGCCGTGGATGCACCGAGGCCGGAGGAAAATGCGCAGGCATCGGCTTGACGAGATTCACGGCGCAGCCGAACAAATACATCACCCGTTTCAAGGCCGTCGAAACACTCGGCAAGCGGCTCGACTATTTTGAAAAGCACTCGCGCGCCTTCCTGGCGCTGGACGGGGGCATCGGCACCGTCACGGAAGTCATGTTCTTCTGGGACATCGCCAAGGCCGGATTTCTTGAAGGCCGGCCGATTTTTCTTCTTGGCGAACACTGGCCGTGGCTGGTTCAGGAGTTGAAAAAGCGCTTCATCATAAAAAACACATACATGTCCTGCGTCCGGTGCCTGCCGGGTATGTCCGCGCTGAAAACCGCATTGGAACAACTGCAATGACCGGATTTTATCCGGTTCGCCGGTGATAAAACATAACCACCAATTCGCATATTTCGCGATTTTCGTAGTTGCTTCCCTGAATTCTGTCTTATGAATTCTTTTGAGCTGTTTTTTCATTTTTCAAGCAAAAATGGATGTTTTTGGGCACTTTTTGGCCGTTTTTTAATGTTTTTAGCCGTTTTTTGGCCATTTTTGCCCCTTTTTGAGCATTTTGGGGCACTGGGTCCGGATTTCTATTGCTTCCTCATTGCGGTTTGGTAGTGTTTTTGCGTTTTTGTTCGGAACGGAGTTTTAGACAAACCATGCAACTGAATATGAGGGAAGCCGCCAGCCTGCTGGAGGTGCCTGAGAAAAACGTTCTCCGATGGATTCGGAAGGACGGGCTCCCCGCATTTAAAATCAACGAACAATACCGTTTCAACCGCTCTGAAATCCTTGAGTGGGCCCAGGCGCGGGGCATTCCGGTATCCGACCGAATGGCCCCGGATCCCGCGGGGGCGGTTTCCCTTGCCGATGCCCTGAAAAACGGCGATGTGCATCTTGATGTCGGCGGAACCGACATGGAGTCGGTGCTGAATGCCGCCGTGGAGGTTATGCCGCTTCCCGAGGATGTGGACAAGGCTTTCCTTCTGCGCGTGCTGGTCGCGCGCGAATCGCTCGGATCCACGGCCATCGGCAACGGAGTGGCCATTCCCCATGTGCGCAATCCCATCGTACTGAACATCCGCCAGCCAATGGTTTCGCTTTGTTTCCTGAAACAGGCCATTGAGTTCGGAGCCCTGGACGGCAAGCCGGTGCATACCTTGTTTGTGATCATCAGTCCCACCATCAATGCGCACCTGAATCTTCTCTCGCGACTGGCCTATGCCCTGAAGCAGCCCGCATTCTCAAATGCCGTGGCCTGCAGGGCATCCCGCGAAGAAATCATTGCGTGCGCCGCGCAAGTGGACGCCGCGCTTCCCGCACGAAAAACCGAAACCGGGGGCGGCCACTGATGAGCCTGCTTCTTGTTGCGCTCTTTATCTTGTTTGGCGGCGCGCTTTTGCAGTTTGCCTTTGCCCGTCGCACCGCTTTCAGCCGCATTGCCGGCCCGGCCGTAACGGTTGCAGGAGCCGTCATCGGCCTGATTCCCGTTTTCCGCGCACTGGGCGGCCATACGGAGCATCTCAATCTCTGCTGGAGCCCCCTCCTGGGTTTGTTTTTCGCCAGAATGGACGCCCTGTCGGCCTTCTTCGCCCTCCCCATTCTGATTATCTCCGCACTGGCCGCCGTCTATGGCGCCGAATATTTGAAGCCTTACGAAGGCAAGAAAAACCTCGCTGCTTTCTGGTTCTTCTATAATGTGCTGGCCGGAAGCATGCTTCTGGTGGTGACGGCGTGCAATGCCATCCTTTTCCTGCTGGCATGGGAGGTCATGTCGCTTTCCTCTTTCTTCCTTGTGATTTTTGAAAGCGAAGAGGAACACGCGCGGCGCGCAGGCTGGACCTATCTGGTGGCCACTCACATCGGGACCGCTTTTCTGCTCGTCTTGTTTTGCATGCTCGGCGCTCAGGCAGGAACGCTTGATTTCGAAGGTTTTTTGGCCTCCAAAGCGGCAGCGCCTTTTCTTTCGGCCGCGTTCCTGCTGGCCGTGATCGGCTTTGGAACCAAGGCGGGCTTCATGCCCATGCACGTCTGGCTTCCGGAAGCCCATCCGGCTGCTCCGTCACATGTGTCGGCCGTCATGAGCGGAGTCATGATCAAGACCGGCATTTACGGGCTGCTGCGCATCCTGATCCGTCTTGGAACCCCGCCCCCGTGGTGGGGATGGGTGCTGGTCGCCATCGGGGCCGCATCCGGAATTCTGGGAATCGTCTTTGCGCTTTCCCAGCATGACATCAAGCGCCTGCTGGCCTACAGCAGCGTGGAAAATGTCGGCATCATCACCGCCGGCATCGGCATCGGCATGCTGGGCCTGAGTTACGGCAATGACGCCATGATGCTCCTGGGATTTGCCGGGGCGCTCCTGCATGTGCTTAACCACTCGATTTTCAAGAGCCTCCTGTTTCTTGGGGCGGGCGCCGTGCTCCACGCAGCGGCCACGCGCGAAATTGACCGCCTCGGCGGACTGATGAAACGCATGCCGTCCACCGGACTGGCTTTTCTGTTCGGATCGGTTGCAATCTGCGGCCTGCCGCCGCTGAACGGGTTTCTGGGTGAATTTCTGATTTATCTTGCTTCGTTCAAGGCTCTGACGGGATCCGCCGCGCTGCCCCCCGGCTGTTCGGCTGCGGGTGTTGTCGTCATCGCCATGCTGGCGCTGATTGGCGGACTGGCGGCCGTTTGCTTCACAAAGGCTTTCGGAATTATCTTTCTGGGCGAACCGCGCACGGAGGCGGCTGCACACACGCACGAGTGCGGCCGCGCAATGCGGATTCCCATGCTGGTTCTGGCCGCCCTTTGCGTCATGGTCGGGCTTTCCGGTCCGTTCATACTGACCGTGTCCGGGATTGCCGTTGAAACACTGACCGGCCGGAACTTGCTCGAAAGCGCGGCGATTGTGCCCGCCGCCGGCCTGCTCGGAAACATTGCCCTGTTTTCCATGGCCCTGTTTGCGCTCACGGCCGTGCTGCTTCTGCTGCGCGCGCGGCTGCTGAAAAACAAGCCTGTGACCGAAGCCGTCACATGGGATTGCGGATATGCCGCGCCAACGGCACGCATGCAGTACACGGCCTCCTCCTATGCCGACCCGGTGGTGCGCCTTTTCAAACTTTTCCTGCAGACTCGAAAAAAGTTTGTCTCGCCCGAAGGACTGTTCCCGGATAAGTCATCTTTCTCGAGCGCGACGCCCGATTTTTACCGGGAGCGCGTTTATCGCCCTGTGTTTAACGCCATCGAAAAATCCCTGACCCGCCTGCAATGGATGCAGCACGGGCGTCTGAATCTCTATATTCTGTGCATCATGGTCACGCTGGTTGTCCTGCTGGTTTGGAAGCTGAAATGAAAATAGCCGCGCTTTCCATCATCAATTTGCTGACAGGGCTGGTGCTGGCCCCGCTGCTGCCGGGTATCATCAACAAGACCAAGGCCGTGTTTGCGGGCCGGCGCGGGCCGCCGGTTCTTCAAACCTATTACGACATCCTCAAGCTGCTGCGCAAAGGCGCCGTCTACAGCCGCACCACAACATGGATATTCCGCGCGGCGCCGGTCATCGGTCTCGCCGCCGTTCTGGCCGCCATGACCCTGCTGCCAGCCGCTTCAGCTCCGGCCCCGGTGTCATTTGCGGGCGACCTGATTCTCTTCGCGTATTGCTTCGGGCTCCTCCGCTTTTTCCTCGTGGCCGCGGCCCTGGACACCGGTTCGGCCTTCGAAGGGATGGGTGCCAGCCGCGAAGTGCAGTTTTCCACGATGGCGGAACCCGCCCTGCTGCTGGGACTTGCCGCGCTGGCGCGCGCGGCTGGATCGCTTTCTCTGACCGGGATTTTCTCCGGCCTGACGTGGCAGGTGGCCGGCCCGGCGCTGGTTCTGGTTTCGGCCGCCCTGCTGATCGTGTTCCTCGCCGAAAACGCGCGCATCCCGGTGGATGATCCCAACACCCATCTTGAACTGACCATGATTCATGAGGTCATGGTGCTCGATTATTCCGGGCCCGACTTTGCGATCATTCTCTACACCTCATCCCTTAAACTCTGGGCGCTGGGCGCGCTGCTGGTGAATATCCTGCTTTCTGTCCTGCCCCTCCGCGGCTTTGCGGCCACGGGCGGAGTTTTCATTGGATTGATTCTGCTTTCGGTGCTGGTCGGGATCATTGAATCCATCATGGCGCGGCTGAGCCTGCTGAAGGTTCCACAGCTGCTGGCCGGAGCCGTGGCCCTTTCGGTTCTGGCGCTCGCACTCGTGTTGAGGTTCACATCATGAGCATTCTTCTCGACACCCTGCTGGTCACGCTGATCATCACCTGCTTTCTGCTGCTGGGCTCGAGCCGTCTCGGCGCCTGTATTCGCATCAGCGCCCTGCAGGGCGTCGTGACCGGCATGCTGCCGATGGCGCTCGAGGACTGCAGCCTGTTGTCGTATGTGACCGCGCTGGGAATTGCCGTTATCGGACTGAAGGGTTATGTTTTTCCCCGACTTCTGTTCAGCGCGCTGCGGGAATCCGACACCAGCCGCGAAGTTCAGCCGTTCATCGGCTACATGGCCTCCCTCTTTTTCGGAATTCTCTTTCTCCTGGGCGCCTTCTGGCTCGACACGCGGCTGGACCTGCCGGTGCACTCGAGTTCCAGCCTGCTCGTTCCCGTGGCCTTCTCCCTGATGTGCTCCGGCCTGTTCTTGATTGTGGCGCGCAGGACCGCGATGAACCAGGTGATCGGCTATCTCGTGCTGGAAAACGGAATCTACTGCTTCGGCCTCGCCGTGGTGAGCGGCATGCCCCTGCTCCTGGAACTGGGCGTGCTCATGGATATCTTTGTGGCCGTGTTTGTCATGGGCATTGCCATCTATCACATCAACCGCGAATTCGACCACATTGACGCGGACAGGCTGAGCGCCTTGAAAGGCTGATGCATGAACGCGGAACGCATACTTCCAGCACTGATCATGGCGCCGCTGATGCTCGGCGGGATCAGCCTCCTGCTCCGCTCCGCGCGGACTGCGTTGAGATTCTGCGCGGCTGGCACGCTGGCAACGGCCGCCCTCGCGGGCTTTGCCGCCCTTGAGGTTTTGCGCAACGGGCCGGCGGAAAGCGCCGGCGGCTGGCTCATGCTTGACGCGCTTTCCGCCCACCACCTGCTGGCCATGATGACGGTCTTCTGCCTCAGCGCGCTTTTTGCCATCGGCTATTTTCGCGATGAGGTTCTCGACGGACGCCTCACGCCGAAAATGGCCGGGCGCTACGGCGGGCTCTGGTTCGGTTCGCTCGCGGCCATGATGCTGGTGCTGCTCTCCAACAGCCTTGGCATGATGTGGGTGGGCGTCGAGGCCAGCACACTGATGACCGCATTCCTGATTTGCATTCACGCATCCCCCGGCGCGCTGGAGGCCATGTGGAAATATCTGCTGATGTGCTCCGTGGGCGTGGCCGCCGCATTCACGGGTATTCTTCTGGTGGCCGCCGCCACAGGCGCCGCCGGGCTGCACGGAGTGGACGCGCTGCTCTGGACGAATCTGATGGAAGCGGGCTCAAGACTGAACCCGGGACTGGTCAAGGCGGGCTTCATCTTCATCGTGATCGGTTACGGAACAAAGGCGGGCCTGGCTCCGCTGCATAACTGGCTGCCGGACGCCCATAGCCAGGCGCCGGCGCCCGTGTCCGCGGTTTTTTCGGGTTTCCTGCTCAACGCCGCGCTCTATTGCATCCTCCGCTGCCTGCCCCTCGTGGAAGCGGCAACCGGCGGAACGGGATGGGGCCGGGACATTCTTGTGTTTTTCGGATTATTTTCCATTCTGGTCGCCGCCGCCTTTATCGTGATGCAGCGGGACATTAAGCGCCTGCTGGCCTATTCCAGCGTAGAGCACATCGGCATCATGGCGCTCGGGGCCGGCATCGGAGGAGCCGGCGCGGTCGCCGCGCTGTTCCACCTGATCAACCATTCCATCTGCAAACCCATCGCGTTTTTCTGCGCAGGCCGGATAGGCCAGATTTACGGAACGCACGATCTTGCGCGCCTGACAATGATCATGCGCCGCGCGCCCGTCTGGGGCGCCGGCCTCATCGTCAGCCTGCTCGCACTTGTGGGCGTGGCCCCCTTCTCCATTTTTCTGAGCGAGTTTCTTGTGCTGAAGGCGGCGGTTGATCGCTCCATGTACGTGGCGGCCGGGCTCTTCCTGCTTGGACTTGGCGTTGTCTTTATCGCCGTGCTCCGGCACATCATCACCATGGCCTGGCGGCCCGAGGAACAGCCGTCCGCCCCGATAAAATTCTCGGCCGCAGAGGCTTTGCTGATTTTCATTCCTCTCGGCGTCATGCTTGCGCTGGGTGTTTGGGTGCCGGAGACCCTGCTGGATATTCTCAACCGCGCCGCGCAGATTCTGGGAGGTCTCTCATGAGCGGGCCTGGATTTTTCCGCAACGGGGGGAAGATTCCCCTTTCCCAGATTCCCGTTCTGACGGTCAGTGAATTCCGGCAGAACATTCTGGATGCCGTTTCCAAAGGCGCGCGAATTTCCGCTCTTTTCGGTTCCCCTGCCGGTGAAAACGTTCGGCTGATTGCCGTTCTGGCCTGGAGGGATACCGGTTCTCTTTCGGCTCTTTCCGCGCCCGTTCAGAAGCAATATCCCGCACTGACGCCAGACTGTCCGCAGGCACATCTTTTTGAACGGGAAATTTTCGAGCAGTTCAACGTCACGCCGGAAGGACATCCGTGGCTGAAACCCGTCCGGTTTCCGAATCCGAAAAAGATGACGGACATCGGCGTGACGGATTTCTTCCAGATCGCCGGGGATGAAATCCACGAAGTCGCTGTCGGCCCTGTCCATGCCGGAATCATCGAGCCCGGACATTTCCGCTTTCAGTGTCACGGCGAAACCGTGCACCATCTGGAGATTTCGCTGGGCTATCAGCATCGCGGGGTCGAGAGATCTCTGGTGAACGGGCCCGACAACAGGTCTCTCCACTTCATCGAGACGCTGGCGGGGGACACAACTGTCGGGCACGCGACAGCCTGCAGCCGGCTTGTGGAATCACTGACGGGCAACCGGGTGCCTGCGCGCGCGCAGGTCATCCGCGGCATCGGCCTCGAACTCGAGCGCATGGCCAACCACATCGGCGACCTCGGCGCCCTGGCCGGCGACATCGGTTATCTTCCAACCATGTCCTACTGCGGCCGCATTCGCGGTGACGTTCTCAATCTCACGGCCGCGCTTTGCGGAAACCGCTTCGGGCGCCGGCTGGTCGTGCCCGGAGGAACCGGCTATGACATCGCGGAGGAAACTGCTCAAATAATGACTGACCGCCTGAACGCCGCCTTCCGCGACGCCGAATCAGCCATCGGCCTGCTGTGGGAAACGCCATCGGTTCTGGCGCGCTTCGAGGGCACAGGCAAACTCAGCCGCGAGACGGCCGAGGAAATCGGCCTTGTCGGCGTGGCCGCGCGCGCCTGCGGCCTGCAGCGCGACGTCCGCAGCGATTTCCCATACGGCATCTTCCTGCTCTCGCACATTCCAGCCGTTATGTGGGATTCCGGTGATGTGTTTGCGCGCGCCTTCGTTCGCTGGCAGGAACTTCAGCGGTCATACAAATTCATTCTTGAACAGCTGGCGGCACTGCCGGAAGGCCCCGTTTCCGCCGATATCAGTCCGGCCATTGCCTCCGGCCATTTGGCGGTTGCCCTCGTCGAGGGCTGGCGCGGCGAAATCTGCCATGCCGCAGTTACAAACAATGACGGCCGGTTCCTGACCTACAAAGTTGTTGACCCTTCGTTCCATAACTGGTTCGGGCTGGCGTTCGCTCTTCGCGGCCAGCAGATTTCCGATTTTCCGCTGTGCAACAAGAGTTTCAATCTCTCCTATTGCGGACACGATTTATAGAGGATAACGATGCTCAAGGTTTCAAAAGTCAGGCTTCAGCAGGGATACCGGACCATGAAATGGCCCGACGGCCCCGCCCCGGAAATGCCGCTGCATTTCACCGGACGGCCCGTTCTGGACAAGGAACGCTGCAATGGATGCGGCGACTGCGCAACAATCTGCCCCACCGGAGCCATCACCTGTGCAGACGGAAAAATCAGCCTGGATACCGGCCTGTGCATCTTCTGCGGCAAATGCCAAAAAGCCTGTCCAAAAGACGCCATCATATTTGGCAGCGATTTCCGCCTTGCCGCGGCAGAACGCAAGGATCTTGTGGTGCGGCCGGACAGCGACAAAACACCCAGCGCTTACCGTGAAGCCGTCCAGAAACTTTTCGGGCGGTCGTTGAAACTGCGGCAGGTGAGCGCCGGCGGGTGCAATGCCTGCGAGGCAGACACCAATGTGCTTGGCACTCTCGCATGGGACCTTGGCCGGTTTGGCATTCAGTTTGTTGCAGCACCGCGCCATGCGGACGGAATTCTGGTGACGGGTCCGGTTTCCAATAACATGGAACTGGCCCTCAGAAAAACCTATGCGGCCGTGCCGGCCCCGAAAATCGTCATTGCGGTCGGGGCATGCGCCATATCAGGCGGAATCTACTGCGGTCAAAAGGAAACCCATAAGGGTGTTGAAGAAATCATTCCCGTTGATCTTTTTGTTCCCGGCTGCCCGCCCCATCCCGCAACCATCCTGGACGGCCTTCTGCGGCTTTTGGGCAAAGTGAAATAGTTGCATCGCGCATCAGGCCGTGATTTACTCTTTTCCGGGACAAGCGAGCGCCATGGAGCAGGAAACCATTCATCTTTGCCAGATCACCGCGCCCCGCGGACGGGCGCTGGCTCAAATTGCGCCGGAACTCGGCGGCATTGTTTCTTCGCTGGTTCTTCCCGGCCCCGGCGGACCGCGTGAATGCCTGCACCAGCACGAGTGGTTCTGGGATCCAAAGTCGGATGAAACCCGCGGAGGCCTTCCGCTGCTTTTTCCGATCTGCGGACGGCATCCCGAACTTCCCATCCACGGATTTGCCATGCGCATGCCGTGGTACATCCTTGAACACAGCGCCTCATCTTTGCGCCTGGGACTGGAAGATTCATCCCGCACCCGAGCCATGTTCCCCTATTCATTCAATCTTCAACTGCAATATCACATCGCGGAAAAAGACTTTTCTTGCACCTTCGCAGTCCGGAACACCGGACCGGTTCCCATGCCGTTCTATGCCGGTTTTCATCCCTATTTCTCCACGCCGTGCGACAAGGCGGATATCCTTCTGGAAGCCTTTCCCGAACAGCAGCATATCTACAACGCCGATTATACAAACATCATCGGGGCTATACCGCCGCCAGAGTTCCCGTCACCCCTTGCCCATCCTTCACTCAATCAGATGCTGTTGTCTGTCGGCGACAACCCTGAAACATCTCTGATCTTCTCAGATGGATTTGGTTTAAAGATGAATGCATCCAGCGAGTTCCGTTACCGGCAGCTTTACACCATTCCGGATGATCCCTTCTTCTGTATCGAGCCGTGGATGGCGCCGCCCGGCGCCATGGCCCGCGGAGAGCACATCACCCTGTATCCCGGTGAAAGCCTGTCGGCATCCATCACCATCAGTTCGTGGAGCATTATATGAAACAATCTTTGTGGGGCGCAGTTTTTGACTGGGATGGCGTAATCGTGGACTCCGCCTATCTTCACCAGCTGTCATGGGAAATCATGTCGGAGCAGGAAAAGAAGGCCTTCGACCCGGATGCGTTCGTCAAGGGGTTCGGAATGACCAACGAGGTCATCATTCCCAACATCCTCGGCTGGGCAGCAGATCCCGCAGAGGTCCGGCGCCTGGCGCGCGAAAAGGAGGAAACCTACCGGCGGCTGGTTCGCGAAAAAGGACTTTCCGCGCTGCCCGGCGTGGAGGTTTTTCTGCGCCGTCTCAAGGATGCCGGAACCCCCTGCGTGGTGGGGTCATCCACAGAACGCGCAAACCTCGAATGCGCGATTGACGTGCTGGGCTTCCGTGAATATCTGCCGCACATGGTGGCGGGCGATGAGGTGAAGCACGGGAAGCCTGAACCCGACATCTTCCTGAAGGCGGCAGAGAAAATCGGCATGCCCCCGTCGCGGTGCATTGTATTTGAGGATGCCGTGGCGGGCATCAAGGCCGCGCGCGCCGCGGGAATGAAGGTTGTGGCGGTAACCACCACCCGAAAGGCCGCGGATCTTCAAGAGGCGGACATCATAGTCAAGCGCCTGGATCTGCTGACCGCCGAATCCATTCATGCCTTGTTTGCATAAAAAAACAGGCGGGCCGAAGCCCGCCTGCCTGTCAACGCTTTCTGATGCGATCAGTTGCCTTTGCGGCCAGAAACCCCTTTGGTGTCCTTGGTGATTACAACGGCCTTGCGCTTCGGGCGCAGGGCGCGCACCGCGGCGCCCGCGCGCCACATTTCGGAATTTCCGATCACGGCCAGTTCCTTCGTGAGCTGATCCTTGTAGTTTTTCTTGCCGCAGGACTGCACCACGCGGGCGGCTTCCTTCTTGGTCTTCACGGCCTTGTACAGGTCGTTGAACACCGGCAGAACCGCCTTCTTGAACTTGGGCTTCCAGTCGAGCGCGCCGCGCTGGGCGGTCGCCGAGCAGTTGGAATACATCCAGTCCATTCCATTTTCGTCCACCAGGCGGATCAGGCTCTGCGTAAGCTCCTCGACGGTCTCGTTGAAAGCTTCGCTCGGGCTGTGCCCGTTCTTGCGAAGCACATCATACTGGGCCTCCATGATGCCGGCCAGCGCGCCCATCAGCACACCGCGCTCGCCCACGAGATCGCTGGTCACTTCATGCTCGAAGGTTGTCGGGAAAAGGTAGCCCGATCCGATCGCAATGCCGATCGCCTTGCAGCGGTCAACCGCACGGCCGGTCGCATTCTGCTCAACGGCAAAGCTGGAGTTGATTCCGACGCCCGCCAGAAAATTGCGGCGGACGGATGTTCCGGACCCCTTGGGGGCCACGAGCAGCACATCCACGTTCTTCGGCGGGACCACCGTCGTCAGGTGGTTGTACACAAGCCCGAAGCCGTGCGAGAAATAGAGCGCCTTGCCGGCGGTCATGTGCTTCTTGACGATCTTCCAGACCGGCTTCATGGCCGCGTCGGCCACCAGCATCATGATGATGGTTCCGCGCTTCGCGGCTTCTTCGATTTCGAAAAGCGTCTTGCCGGGGACAAAGCCGTCCTTCATCGCGCGGTTCCAGTCCTTCGGGTACTGCTTGGACTGGCCGACGATAACCTTAATGCCGTTGTCCTTCATGTTCAGCGCCTGGGCGGGACCCTGCACGCCGTAGCCGATGACCGCCACGACTTCGTTCTTCAGAATCTTGCGCGCCTTCGCAAGGGAAAACTCCTTCGCGGTGACCACCGTCTCCACAGTGCCGCCAAAATTAATCTTTGCCATAACCTTCTCCTGTTCTCTGATTTGAGCCAAACCCGGAAAAAACGGGCCCAGCCTGTATAAAAAACACAAAAATATCGCACTTTGATAGGCCCGCGGGCGGTTTCCGTCAAGACAAACCCGCGGTTTTTCGCTGTTGAGTTGCAGCGGCGGGGGGCATAAAGTGTGAGCGTGAGAATACTTTTTCTGACCAGTCAACTGCCGTATGCCGGGATCGCCGGCGGGCATTCGCTTGTCTATGAGCGCATGCTTCGCCTCGGGGCGCGCGGACACGAGGTGGGGCTGGCATCGTTCTGCGACGAAACCGGCCGCGCACACGTCGGGGAGATCAAGAACAGGCTGTTTGAACTGGAACTTCTGCCCATGCCGCCGGAGCCGTCTCTTCCGAACAAGTTTGTGCAGGCCTATCTTGGGGGAATCCCCCTCCCGTTTCAGCATCCGCGCAGCAGGGAGATGAGGAAGCTGGTCGGCACAATGGTGGACCGCTCACATTATGATGTGGTGGTCGCCGAATTTTCGGTGATGGGCCAGTATCTGTTCCGGAATCCCTGGCTGAACGCCGTCCGGCGCGTGATTTCCTGCCATCACAGCCCGGCTATCATGGCGGCGCATCAGTTGAAACTGCTGGGGGGATCGCTGCTGGGACTGAAGAAACTGATCAAGATGTACGGGCTGATTGACTACGAATGCCGGCTCTACCGCAGCGCGGACCGGGTGCTGACCCTTTCGCGCGAGGAGCGCTACGCCCTGCTGAACCTCGACCCGACGCTCCGCATTTCTGTCGTTCCGAACGGCGTGGATGCAAACTTCTTTCACCCGCCCTCCGATGCGCCGCGCGAACAGGCCATCATCTTCACCGGCAACTACCTCGACCCCGCAAACGAAGATGCCATCATCAGCTTCACGCAGGACGTATGGCCGCGCCTGCGCAGGAGTCAGCCCGGGCTAAAATTCTATATCGTCGGCCCCTCGCCTCCGGTATACGTCCGCGCGCAGGCCGCCCGCGACAACCGGCTGGTGGTGACCGGACATGTGGACGACATCCGCCCGTGGCTGCACAAGGCGCAGGTGTTCGTCTGCCCCGTGCGGATGGGCCGCGGCATGCGAGGGAAAATCCTTGAAGCCATGGCCAGCGGTCTCCCGGTGGTTTCAACATCACTGGGCGTAGAGGGCCTTTCCGCGCAGATGGGCGACAATTGCTTCATCGCCGACACGCCAAAAATCATGCGCCACTATGTCAAAATCCTTCTCGAGGATCACGCGCTGCGCGCGCGGCTTGCGGAAAACGCGCGCACGATGGTCAATGAGCGTTTCCGGTGGCTGAAGGTGATTCCCCAGCTCGAGGCCGTGCTGCTGGATGTGATGCGCGGATGATGTTAATTCGCGTCGCGCGCCAAGGTGGGCTTCACCGTGTTTCCTGCAGGAATGAACACTTCGGTTTCGGCGGCCGGACGCCCGGATTCGGACAGAAATTCGATTCGGATGCGCGCTGCGCGCGGAATCGGCGGCTGATCCGGCTGCGGCCACTTCTCGAGCCATTCCCCCCCGTCGTAAACCTGAACGGAAAATGAGGAAAGGCCATCAGCCAGGGTCAGGACATTGGTTTCGGCCGGACCGCTCACCGGCTGGAGGGTTTCGACCAGCCGGAGATTTTCGCCGTCCCTGCCGCAAATAATCTTCGCGTGAAGCGGCCGGTACCACTCGCTGCGGCGGCCGGGGACACTCTCCGCAAACACAAAGGAAAGCTCCTGGAATTTTGATTCGGACTCCGCCGCCGGAACAACCGTGAAGGGTATGGCGGCCGGCCCCTCGTGATGCATCGCGCAGGCGATCTGACGGCTCATGGTTTGAAGGGCGTCACTGGCCTGTCCGCCGCGCGCCTGGCGCGCGGCCTGCCCGCGAAGAACCTGCATCGTGGTGTGATAGATGGAAAACACCAGCAGCATCACCAGTCCGGCCACGGCAATGGAAAGAATGGTCTCAATCAGCGTGAAAGCCGCCGCGGAACGCTTCAACCTGCGCAACCGTTCCATAAGGAAGCCGTCAGCCCGCGGTGATGAGCGCGAAAATGAAGAAGGCCAGCGCCGCGGCCGCGACCGCCGCAAGGATCATCACGATCGTGAACGATATGCCTTTCGACTCCCGGCGCTTGTTTCCGAAAGGAGAAATGTTCGCGAAGGACTCCGGCGCGACCGCCGCGCCCTCGGCCACTTCAACTTCCGCAAAGGATTCCTCCTCGGGGAGGCGGATGTCATCGCCGTCTATCATGAACTCAAGCGATCCAACCTGAATCAGATCCTTGGCCTTCAGGGCGGCCGTGCCGGTGACGCGCTGCGAGTTGAGCCGCGTGCCGTTGGTGGAATTCATGTCCTGAAGCGTATACCGCCCGTCCTGCCGCAAAATGCTGCAGTGGTGGCCCGAGATAGTCGAGTTGTCCAGCACAATGGTGCAATCGGGCTTACGGCCCATCGTCACCTCGTCGGTTTCGATCTCGTACCGGTCGCCCTTATGGTCTCCAGACATGGCAATCAAAAAAGCCATAACAATCCTCCGCTAAAAAATTCCGTTTCATAGTGTCATTCCCCCGCCCCGGTGTCAACGGTTTGAAAAAAACGAAAAAATCCGGCCGGGGCGTGCCGTTTTTCAAAAAATCATCAATTAATGCGTTTTTTGGCCTTTTTTAGGTGTTTTTGACCTATTTTTGCCGTTTTTCATTGATTTTTGGGCTTTTTTTGGCCATTTTTGGCAAAAACGGGAGGCGTTCGATGAAGAACTCGCTCTATCGCATTGCGGCGTTCGACGGCGGAGGAATCCGCGGAATCTACACCGCCACGCTCCTCGCGCGGCTGGAAGCCGAACAGCCCGGATTTCTGAAAGACGTGAAGCTGTTCGCAGGAACCTCCACGGGATCCATCATCGCCGTCAGCCTCGCGGCCGGACGTTCGCCGGCGGAGCTGGCCGAACTTTACCAGAAACAGGGCGGCGATGCCTTTGAAGACTCCCGGCTCGACAATGTGCGCGATATGGGTCGGCTCATCGGCGCGAATTTCAGTGAGCACAATCTGAAGCGGATTCTCGATCGGCTTTTTGGAACGGCCGTGCTGGGCGACCTCCCGCGCAAGGTGATCATTCCCGCATTTGACCTCGGCGGAACGCCCGGCCGCGCGGACGGCTGCTGGAAACCAAAATTCTTCCACAATTTTTCCGGACCCGATTCCGACGCCGGCGAGAAAATCGCGGACGTGATCCTGCGGTCCTGCGCGGCCCCGTCCTATTTTCCGACCTGTCAGGGCTATATTGACGGCGGCGTGGTCGCCAACAATCCCTCGATGGCAGCGCTGGCGCAGGTGCTGGACCGCCGGATAAAAGCCCGCCCGCCGGCGCTGGGAAACATCCGCCTGCTCTCGTTTGGAACCGGCCTGAACCGTCAGTTCATCCGCGGCCAGCGCCTCGACTGGGGCTATGCGCAGTGGGCCAAGCCCATCATCCGCCTGATGATGGACGGCATGATGGGCGTCGCCGACTACCAGTGCCGGCAGCTTCTCGGCGAACATTATCACCGCCTTGCGCCGGAACTGCCGAAGCCCGTCGCGATGGACGCCGTCAAACAAACCGGGACGCTGGTCCGTTACGCGAACAGCGTCCCGCTGAAAGCCTCGCTGGACTGGATCCGCTCCACTTTCTGATTGAGAAGTTCCAATCCTTGGAAGTTTTTGAGCAGAAAGCTCCAAGGATTGGAACTTTTCATTTTTCTTGAACCGGAGGCGGCGTTTGGGTACATTCAGGGCATGAACAAGGATACAAACCGTAAAGTGCATGCCCTGGTTCTTTGCGTATACCAGAACGAGGGCGAAATGTTTCTCGAAAGCATTTGCCCGGACTGCGGGGGCGGCCCCTGTTCACTGAAGGTGGACAACAACAATATCCGTCTTGATCTTCTGGCCGGCGACCCCGCGCTGAACGCGTCGTGGCAGTCCCGCATACAGGAGGCCGACGCCCTGATCCTGATGGTGCGTTTCATGGATGTGACCTCCATTGACAAGCTGAACGCGATCCATCGCAGCATCCCCTCCGAGGGAAGCCCGCCGCTCTTTGTGTTCCTTTTCCGCGAACAGGATCAGGCCGAATTCAAGCGGAGCTGCCCCACCTGCGGGCAGAAGCTCTGGGTGCGGGACATGGATGTCGGCCGCGAGGGCCGCTGCCCGAACTGCAAAGCATCCTTCGCTCTCCTGTCGCAGGAGGATCTCATCAAGAAGGAAATCACCCTGCCGGACGCCGTTCCGGTGATCCGCGTTTACCAGGGCGATGAAGGATCCGTGAAAAGCGCCTTTGCGTGGATTCTGCCGGGCGTCACCAGCCGCATCGCGGAACAGGCGGCCTTCGACGAGGAAGTTCTCAAGAAATCCACGATCCGCGTGCAGATAGACGATCTGTAGGCAGCTTTGCTATTCCTTCTCAGCCTCGAACGGGACGGTCTCCAGTTTGCCGCCCTTCTGCACAAGCTTTTCGATTTTCTTTTCTACTTCGTTGAGCCGCGCCGAACAGTACTGAACCAGTTTGCCGCCTTCCTCAAAGCGGGCCATCATTTCGTCAAGGCTCAGTTCGCTGCCTTCCATTTCCGACACGATCTTCTCGAGCAGCTTCAGCGCCGCCTCGAAACCCGGTTCTTCATTTTTCTTTTCGGTCTTCATGTTTTTCTCCTCAAGGCTGTGCCCCGGTCACCGTGGAATCCACCCGGCCGCGCGCAAGCTGCGTGGCCAGCGCCGCCCCGGGTTTCACCTGCCTGAAATCCCTGATCACCTTCCCGTCCGCGCCGCGCGTGACGCTGTAGCCGCGGTCCAGCACCGCGTGCGGATTCAGCGCGCGAAGCTGCGCATCCATCTGCCGCACCCGCTGGCGGTTCGACTGAAATACCGATTGCGCCAGATGGCTTAGCCGCATGTTCAGGGCGTCCGTCTGCTGGTGGCGGATTTGCGCGGCGCGCAGCAGCCGCTGGCGGAGCGACTGATCGAGATGCTCCACGCGAAGCGCGTAGTTTTTCACCAGGCTGCGCGGCTCGCGGAACACATAGCTGTGCTCCGCCCGCACCAGGCGCTGCTTCAGTTTCAGGAAGAGGGTCTCCAGCGAACGCGCAAGCTGACGCTGGCGCTGAACCAGCAGGTTTTCAAAATTCTCCTTCGCATCAATCACAAGTTCCGCCGCGGCGGACGGCGTCGGCGCGCGCAGATCAGCCACAAAATCGGCAATGGTGAAATCCGTCTCGTGGCCCACAGCGGAGATCACCGGGACCCCGGATGCGGCAATCGCGCGCGCGACGACTTCCTCGTTGAACGCCCACAAATCCTCGATGCTTCCGCCGCCGCGGCCGGCTATGATGACATCCATGGTTTCGAGTTTGTTCAAGTCGCCGATGGCCGCGGCAATCTCAGCGGCCGCGCCCTCGCCCTGCACGCGCACCGGAGCAATCACAATGTGAAGGTTCGGGAACCGGCGGCCAAGCACGTTAAGCATGTCGCGGATGGCCGCGCCCGTCGGCGATGTCACAATGCCGATGTGCCGGGGGAGCACTGGAAGCGGACGCTTGCGCTCCGGAGAAAAAAGGCCCTCCGCCTCAAGCTTCGCTTTCAGTTTTTCGAAAGCCTCCTGAAGCGCCCCGGCTCCGGCCGCCTCCATCCTGCGGACGATGATCTGGCAGTTGCCTGTTTTTTCATAGAGCGTCACTTCGCCCTGCACGCGAACCTGCATTCCGTTGGCCGGCTGGATCTTCAGTCCCGTCTGGCTTCCGCGGAAAAATGCGGCCTTGATCTGCGCATTCTCGTCCTTTAGGGAAAAATAGATATGACCCGAACCCGCCTGCGTGAAATTGGAAACCTCGCCCTCAATCCATACGCTCCCGATCTCCTCCTCCAGGAGAAAACGGATGCGGCGGGTGATGGCGGTTACGGAAAAAACTTCGGGCTTTGCGGGAGTGTTCAAATATATTCCCTCACACGCCGGATTTCCGTCGCGCGGCGGGTCTTCTCATCCACGGTGATCAGCACGCCCTCGAATGCGACCTTCCCGGTGGCAATCTCAAACTTGG
>ENA-UPTA01000518-UPTA01000518.1-activated-sludge-metagenome-genome-assembly--contig:-NODE-518-length-44866-cov-25.476847_pt1 | contig 44866 bp, 30 predicted proteins | sample MGYA00238184_ERZ773361 | MGnify/ENA primary metagenome ERZ773361 (study PRJEB29100, sample SAMN05720205) | activated sludge metagenome | isolation source: anaerobic digester from wastewater... | reverse complement strand
ATTTACAAAGAATTTCAAAGAACGGTTTATTTTAATATCAAAACATTAGTGATTTCTTTTAATAAGCGTTCCTCGCCGGGTAACTGCCATTTATACGTGTTGGCGCCAACATATTCAATAGCTTTTTCCAGGGCTTGTGCTTCCGTAATGGTTGCGGTGGCGGCCACATCAAGTTTGCCGAATAACTGCCCGTTCATGCTTTCAATCCTGTTGTTTTTTACATGAATGATAAAAACATTGGAATGGATAGGATAGCCCTTGTAGGTTTGTTGATAACGGTAATGCGTGAATCCACTGTCATCATTTTCGGAACGTAAATGCACCATGTCGAAATCCTGACTGATTTTAAAATGATCCTTTAGCCAGGCTCGCAAATCCTTAAACGCTGGTTCTGACCCTTTCGAAAACCTGATAAATGTTGGAATATCAAGGAGCGTATCTTTCACAATCATATCTGTCCCTGGAATCAGCGACCGCGCCTCACTTCCGTTAAATGTCTGGGATGTCACGGTCAAAGCCATGATCAGAAAAAAACTACAAAGGAATATTTTTTTCATATAATTGAATTTTTCAATTTCGAGCGAATCTTACAAATTTAACCTTTTGATTTGGTGTTTTGAGCCTCTTAACATTAATTTAACAGCATAAACGGATGCGATTTGATGACAAACGTCAACTTTTTCGAAATTATATGGCCCGATAATCATTCATCAAAGGCCCCGCTGACGATAATTTTAGAGGATTTATTGGACCACCACAACGATACCTTTGTACTTGTGTTTTATACCTTTTAGATCGGCTACCTGAACTACATAGGCAAAAACCGACTGCACTCCTTTGCTGTAGTCGTAGGCATTATTATAGGTTCCGTTCCATCCTTCGTTGATATCTTCGGTATAAAACAACATTTTTCCCCATCGGTCATAAATGGCCATAAAGTAGTTTTTTGTGTCCCAACCAACGCCAAGCGGCTTGAATTCTTCGTTGTCGAAATCATCATTTGGGGTAAAACTGTTGGGGATCCACACTGTGAACAAAGGATTGATATAGATTGTGCCCCGGGCAGTGTCCTTGCATCCTTTGGTATCTGTTACGATCATTGTTACGAGGTACGATCCTGTATCAGCATACGAATGGTTGGCCGGAATTCCTGAAAAATCTGTGCTGTCGCCAAAGTCCCAATACCAGTTTGTAATGTTGCCCCAGGATTGGTCAAAGAAAAACACAGGGCCATCATCCAGCACGGGGCTTTCCGGTTTATAATAAAATGCTGCTTCGGGGCCGGAGGCTACATTAACAGTTACCGAAGTGCTGCCGGAGCATCCGTTATAGCCGACAGTAACGATGTAAGTGCCTGCGGCCAGCCCTGTAGCCGTTTGTGTATATTGAGGAGGTACCGTATTCCAGATAAAGTTGTACCCCGGCCCCGAAACTTCCACTGTGGCCGTACCGTCGTGGTTTATACAGCCTGTATTGGTGGAAGAGGCTGTCACGCTTAAGGACGGATCGATGCTGACCGACACCGAGGAGGTGGAGGAACAGCCATTGTATGTTACCGTAACCACGTAGGTAGTGGCGGTGGTTGGGTGAACCACAAAAACTGAGTCGTATGAGGGCGGGGTGGTGTTCCACAAATAGGTGCCTCCTCCTGTTGCCGTTAAGGTAACGGGGTTTCCGGGACACACATTGCCCGGAGTTGCCGTTGCTGTAACAGGCAAAGTGCTTATAACAGTGATGTTTATTGATGCGCTGCCTGTACACCCGCTGCCATCGCTGACCGTCACGGAATAGGCGCCTCCTGTGCTCACGGTGGCGGTTTGTGAGGATGTTCCGTTTGACCATTGGTAGGAGGCATATCCGCTACCTGCATCCAGAACAGTGGAGGTTCCCGGACAAATGTTGGTTTGCCCTGTGATAGAGGGAGTAATCTGGCTGGCTTGCGTTACGGAAATGGAAGTGCTGCCTGTGCAACCGCCATCGGATACGGTGACGGAATAGGTTCCGCTGGCCGAAATGGTGATGGTTTGGGTGGTGGCCCCCGATGACCAGGAATAGCCGGCATAAGGCCCACCGGCATCCAGGGTGGCTGAGCTGCCTGCACAGATGGTTGTGGGGCCGGCAATCACCGGTGTGAGGTTCGACGCAGAGGAGATGGTAATGGTTGTCGTTCCCTGGCAGTTGTTGGCGTCAACAACTGTTAGTGTATAAGTTCCCGCGCCCAGCCCGGTAAAATTTTGCGGCCCGCCAACATCGTTAAAGGTAGCAAATGTTGTGGCTCCAAGAGTTAACGTATAGTCATAAGGTCCGTCACCTCCGCTGGTTGTTGCCGTGAAACTGCCGTTGGTGGCTGTCCCGCATACGTTAACAATGTTGGATGTGGTGATGGTGAGTGTGGGGCAGGGACTGCAAGCCGGCAGTGACGCCAATGAACTGATGATGGCAGAATCGCCATTGGAGTCAATAACGCGTATCGGCCAGGTGCCCGGAGGTGTAACGGTGGTTCCGGTGGCAAAGGTTACCCATCCGCCTGGAGCCGTGCAGGTGGTTACAGGCATCATGCCATTCATACACATCCCCATCAGCGAGTTCCAGGTATAACCGCACGACTGGCATTCGGCCTGGTTGGTAATTGTGATGGTGCCTCCGGCATTATATTGCTGCCAACTGTAGGGAGCCGTACCTCCCGATACCGTCATGTCGCCGTTAAGCTCCTGACATACATTTAGAGGCACACAAGGGCTTACCACAATGGTTATCGAACTCGAACCACAGGGAAGCGTATAGGTAATGGTGTGCGTGCCGGCGCCTGCAGAGGATGGGTTAAAGACTCCCGTACTTGGGTCTACTCCAGTGCCGCTCCAGGTGCCTCCCGGAGTTTCGCAGATAAGCGTCACCGGCGAGTCGGTGGAACAAAACGGCCCGGCAGGGCATATGGTGGTGTTGCAGCAAATCAGTGCAAAAGGAGCACATGCCGACATATTAATCGATTGCACATAGCCTGTCCTCGAAGTGCTGGAAGAGTTTCCGGTAGCGCCGCAGACAACCACATTGCCACCGGGAGCAACCACCACGTCAAAAACAGCAAAAGGCAGTGTAGTTTGCGATAACTGGTTAAGGTTTGCGTCGTACTTGATTACCCGGTCGCCGGAACCCACATACACATTGCCGCAATCGTCAACGGCTATTCCGCTGTTGCCGGGCTGATTGAAATTGGTCATGGCCACCGAAGAAGAAATTCCTCCGGGTATAGTGACCGTGGTTAAAACAGAGCCATCGGCCAGCGAACGTTTGTGAAGAGTGGTTCCATTCTGGGTATAGACAAAGTTATTATTTGCCCTGACGGAACGTATGCCGGAATTACTGTTATTAGGACGGTAATTTTCACATTTGTAAGAAAAGTTATATCCTGAAATATGTTTAAAAACAGGGCCGTTGGAAGAACAGAGGTTCATATTTTGTGTGATGGCACCCACAGAGTCCAACGTGAGGAAATAGTACTTAGCATCTCTGGAAGAAGATAACGCACGTACTTCGTTGGGTTCGGTAACCGGCATTCCCAGAAGAGTGTAAGTCCTGCTTTTAGCCACATTAACTAACGAGATAACACTCCCGTTAGAGGTGTTGATGTCGAAGATCACACCATGGCTGTTGGCGGTTATTAATGGATCCACACGTGTGCCGCCTACGATCAGCTTGGTCTGGTCGCAGTTGAAGGCAATCATCCAGTATTCGTCCATAGCGCCGCCGTTGGCGCTCCACACCATGGAGCCAGAGGAATTTACTCTTTGTATGACCGCCTCCGAGCCCGAAGTAATATACGAGTTGCCGTTTTGGTCGGTAGTAAGCGTTCCCAGCCAATTGTTGGCGGTGTCCCAGGGGGTGTTATATGTCCATTGCAATACGCCGGCAGCACTCCATTTCTGTAACTTCATAGGCATATCTCCACCGATGGTGTAAATATTACCCGCACCATCTTTATCCAATTCCCATACTCCGTTGGAATTGGCCAGTGTGGGCGTTTGTACCCAGGGGTCTATCACCACTTTTTGGTTGTGGTCGTAGTCCCCCAGCACAAAGGAAACTTCGTTGTTGTACAGTTGAAAATGCGAGGATATCGGCGTGTTGTTTCCGCTATAAAAACTCACAGGAGCGTGTTCAGTAATATCACCATAAATGGTTGCAATCTTCAGATTTCCATTTTTGTCAATAAAAACAGAAGAATCGGTAACAAATTTCATCCTGACCTTGCTGATATCGGCGCCGGGATGTAATACCAGCGCATATTTGATACCTGATTCGGGATGAAAAACGTATTCCACATCAATGGCCGGATAGAGGTTTTTGTAAGTGATTTTTTTATATCCCTTGATGTTTCTGATGTCGTAATAACTTTTTCTGTCCCGGCTCAACATGGAGTAGGTGTGATAATCGGGGTTCAGGTCTTCCGGGATTATTTGCGGGTCGGGGTTTGCTCCCTCCCAGGTCATATATACAAAATCGCTTACCACCAGTCTTTTTGGCTGGGTGGTGTCACCTTTTTTGCGGTTTTTATTTTTTATTTTGGTATCGAGGCGATAGGTGAGTCCTTCTCTGGTGAAAAATACCTGCACGGCGGTATGGTCCACAGCGTATAAAATCTGTGAGTCCGGCTTTTTATCCCTGCCATCAAACTGGCCTTTGTTTTCAATAAATACTTTTGGATAGTTCCATTTGACAGACCAGTCCTGCGCCTGTCCATACCCTTTTGCATGAAAGAACAGACTAAGGGCCAGCAGGGAAAAAAGTTTCAGGAAAACCAAAGGATAACTTCTGTTTTTTTTCAGGAGCATACTTACGATGGTTTGTTGGTGCATGATTGAAAATGGTTTTGTTTGTTTGATGAATGTTTTATATAATTTGTTTCACAAATGCCTTACCTTAGCAGGGTAACGGTTCCTGAAATGTCATATTCAACCTCATCGGTTCCCACTGCCTGTATAATAAAATAATAGACGCCATCGGCGGCGGCAGCGCCTCCTTTTGTTTTACCGTCCCATCCCTCGTTAATGTCAGTCCACTCAAAAACCTTTTTGCCCCAGCGGTTGTAAATGGAACATGAAAAAGTTTTTATTTCTTTGGCATCCATGATAAATTCGTCATTATGCCCGTCGTTATTTGGGGTAAATACGTTTGGGATAGTCATTCTGGAAGGTTTAGCCACATCAATTATCATCGTGGCAGTATCCTGGCAAAAATCCGGTGGGCCGGAAGAAACAATTAGTGTTACAGTGTACGTTCCTGTGGAATCGTAGGTATGTAAGGGGTTTTCATCCGTTGAAAAGTCGCCGTCGCCAAAATTCCAGTACCACTGCACTGCTCCGGTGCCGGTGTGTTCGAAGAAAACATTCAGCGGTACGCTACCCGACGAGGGATCTGCTGTAAAATCGGCACTGATGGGCACCGCCGAGCCAACGATGGTAGTGGCCGTATTGTTGCATGAATTGGAATCGGTAACGGTTACTGTATAAGTCCCGGCACAAAGTCCATGGATGACAGCGGAATCCTGGCCATTATTCCATGCATAGGCATAGGGGCTGTCGCCGCCCGTTACAAGGGCCGTAACCGATCCGTTGCAACTATTAGAGCATTGTTCATCCTGAGGGGTGAGTATAATGTTTATTGGCGTGGGCTGCGTAATGGTGACCACCGTGGAATCACTGCAGGTGTCGCTGTCCACAGCAACCAGGTTATAGGATCCTGCAGTAAGGCCGGTAAAAGACTGTGATCCGCTTACATTGTTGTAGGATGCAATAATACTCCCGCCGGGGGTTTTCAACAAATAATCATAGGGCGTTGTGCCTCCGCCGGCGGTAACAGTGAAGCCTCCGTTGGTCTGACCGGGGCATACATTTACGACGTTGGTGATGTTGAAGGTAAATGGCGGGCAGGCGGAACAGGCCGGCAAAGAAGCTAATGAACTGATGATGGCGGAATCGCCGTTGGCATCGATGACACGTATAGGCCATGTGCCTGGAGGTGTGGTGGTGTTGCCTGTGGCAAAGGTCGTCCACCCGGCAGGCATATTACACGTGGTTACCGGCATCATGCCATTCATACACATTCCCATCAGCGAGTTCCAGGTATATCCGCACGACTGGCATTCGGCCTGGTTGGTAATGGGGAATGAGGTGGCAGGCGACCATTGCTGCCAGTTGTAAGGCCCGGTCCCGCCCGACACCGTCATGTCGCCGGTTAAGGTTTGGCACACCGTAAGGGGGACACAGGGGTTTACTGTGATGGTTATGGAACTGGAGCCACAGGGAAGGGTATAGGTGATGGTGTGTGTGCCAACTCCTGCAGCCGAAGGCATAAACAAACCGCTGGTGGCATTGACACCAGGGCCGCTCCATGTGCCACCGGATGTTTCGCTGATGAGGACAGCCGCCGGATCATTCAGACAAAAAGGTCCTACAGGACAGATGGTCGTGTTGCAGCAAATATGAGCAAAAGGATAACAGGCCGACATGTTTATTGATTGGATATACCCTGTACGCGACGTGCTTGAGGAACTGCCGGTAGCGCCACAAACCACCACATTGCCGCCCGGAGTTACAATCACGTCAAAAACGGCAAAAGGCAGCGTAGTTTGCGATAGCTGGTTAAGGTTTGCATCGTACTTAATCACCCGGTCGCCTGAGCCCACATACACATTGCCGCATGAATCCACAGCAATACCGTTGTTGCCGGGCTGATAGAAATTGGTCATGGAAACTTGTGTGGAGATACCTCCCGGAATGGTAGCAGAACTAATGATGGATCCGTTGATCAGGGAACGTTTGTGAATGGTAGCGCCATTTTGGGTATAGACAAAATTGTTATTTGCCCTGATGGCACGGATACCGGCGTTGCCGTTGTTGGGCCGGTAATTTTCTGATTTGTATGCGAATTCATAGGTTGAAGGGATCTGAAAAACCGGATCATTCGTGGTGCATAGTGTCATATTCTGATTTATAGCACCGACAGAGTCCAGGGTAAGGTAATAGTATTTTGCATCTCTTGAAGCAGATAAAGCCCTTACTTCGTTGGGTTCTGCAATTGGTAATCCCAGCATGGTATAAGTCCTGCTTTTGGCTACATTAACCAGCGAAATCACACTGCCAGTATTGGTGTTGATATCGAAAATGACACCGTGGCTGTTTTCAATAACGACTGGGTCGAGACGGGTGCCGCCCACGATCAGCTTGGTCTGGTCGCAGTTGAAGGCAATCATCCAGTATTCGTCCATGGAGCCGCCGTTGGCACCCCAGACCAATGAACCGGAAGAATTTACTTTTTGAATAGCGGCTACAGAGCCGGAAGTAATATAAGAGTTGCCATTCTGATCAGTGGTCAGCGTTCCCAGCCAGTTGTTGGCTGTGTCCCAGGGGGTGTTATATGTCCATTGTAATACGCCGGCAGCACTCCATTTCTGCAGCTTCATAGGCATATCTCCACCGATGGTGTAAATATTGCCCGCACCATCTTTATCCAACTCCCACACTCCGTTGGAATTGGCCAGTGTGGGCGTTTGCACCCAGGGGTCTATCACCACTTTTTGGTTGTGGTCGTAATCACCCAGCACAAAGGATACTTCGTTGTTGTACAGTTGAAAATGCGAGGAAATTGGCGTGTTATTTCCGCTATAAAAACTCACAGGGGCTTGTTCGGTTATATCACCGTAAATGGTGGCAATCTTCAGATTTCCATTCTTGTCAATAAAAACAGAAGAATCGGTAACAAATTTCATCCTGACCTTGCTAATATCGGCGCCGGGATGCAGCACCAGCGCATATTTGATACCTGATTCGGGATGAAAAACGTATTCCACATCAATGGCCGGATAGAGGTTTTTGTAAGTGATTTTTTTATATCCCTTGATGTTTCTGATGTCGTAATAACTTTTTCTGTCCCGGCTCAACATGGAGTAGGTGTGATAATCGGGGTTCAGGTCTTCCGGGATTATTTGCGGGTCGGGGTTTGCTCCCTCCCAGGTCATATATACAAAATCGCTTACCACCAGTCTTTTTGGCTGGGTGGTGTCACCTTTTTTGCGGTTTTTATTTTTTATTTTGGTATCGAGGCGATAGGTGAGTCCTTCTCTGGTGAAAAATACCTGCACGGCGGTATGGTCCACAGCGTACAAAATCTGTGAGTCCGGCTTTTTATCCCGGCCATCAAACTGGCCTTTATTTTCAATAAAAACTTTTGGATAATTCCATTTGATGGACCAGTTTTCTGTGGTTTGCGATTTTGCAGAGAAAGCACAGGAACTTAAAATCACAAAAATAATCAGGAGCTTAAAAAGATTGGGTATGGGTTGTTGCATAAAATTAGTTATAAGTTAATGTTGAAAAACTTGACTTTAATCAATAAAAAATTGAAGTTAATGTTAATTGTCCAGCCAAAGTTAAAAAAAAATTAAATAAAATCAGAAAATCAACAATAAAATAATGGAAGTAATTATAAAACTTTCGTTTAGTTTTTGTTAGGCCATCATTACACTTTGTGTGGATTTATTGGTGCGAAAATTTTTATACGTATATGATAACTAAAAAAATGACGTTATAGTAGGTTGACGGAATGAACAGGCGTTCTTTACTGTGAGTAAAGAATTGTGCCTGCACGAGGTAAAGAGGGTAATTAAAATTGAGGTACGCTATTTGATTTATGCTATCTTTGTCATCAAATAAATTATTAATTCATGAAAAAAATAATGTTTGTTGCACTATGCCTGGCTTTGTCGTATAGCCTGAGTGCACAGGATAAGGAAGACAAGAAAAAGACTATCTATGGCAAACTTACCCAGGCCGACAGACTGGTTGCCGATGTCTTTACAGATATGTGGATTATGAAAGGTGCCGCCAAAGATTCTATCGATCCCAAACAGATCAACCGCGGAGCAAATGTTAGTATCTTGAAAGAATTTCCTTTCGGAACCAGCAATTTCAGTTTTGCAGTGGGTTTGGGCGTGAGTTGTCATAATCTTTACAGCGACGCTTATCCCATAAATTATACTCTCGATTCTACCGGAAACAAGGTGTATGGAGGGGCTACGTATTTTACCAAAATACCGGCTAAATCTACCGACGGGGCGCAGGATATACATTATAAGAATAACAAGTTTACGGTAGTCTATGCGGATATTCCCCTGGAATTTCGTTTCCGCCTGAAAAACAATGCATTTAAATTTTACCTCGGAGGTAAATTCGGGGTGATGTTAAGCAATCACACCAAATACCGCGGAGATAATTTCTATGAAGATTATCCGACACCTACCATAAAAACTAAGGAGTACAGGATTCCCAACGTAAACAGTGTCCGCTATGGAATTACTGTGCGTACGGGTTGGAAATGGGTTCAGGCCTATGCGTATTATTCTTTGTCGCATCTGTTTAAAAAAGACAAAGGCCCCGATATGTATCCTATCTCCGTAGGGTTGACTATTTCGCCCTATTGATTTACAGCAGTAGCGTAAACAACAAAAAAACCGAAACGCCTGCAAGAAATCCGAAATATACTTCGGAGGGCTTGTGGGCGTTTAGTTTTAATCGTGCATAGCCCACCAGGCCTGCACAGGCAATAGCAATTATTACCGGCAGGGTAAGTTCCAGGTTCCAGCGAAAGGCAATTCCGGCAAGCAGGCCGGAAACACCACCAATGCCTGCCATGTGGGCGCTGATTTTAAAGCGCAGGTTTATAAACAACAACACCAGCGACAATACTGTGGCAGCCATAAAAAATACCCCGTATATGGGGGGCAGGGCGGTTTTTGATAATAAAAGGTACAGGCCAAAATATATCAGGGCTGTTACCAGATACGGATAATTCCTTTCCTCATTGGTTTTCATGTGAAAACTGCTGATAACATAATTTCTTTTAAAAATGACAAAAACCAATACAGGTAAGATAACTGTCGAAAATAAAATCATTAAAAATAAGAGAATCTTTACTGAAGGGTTCAGTGCGAACGAAATATAACTGTCGATGTTATAGATAAGGAGGTATGTGTACACAGGCATGAACACGGGTTGAAAAACCGCCGAAACCACTTTTGAAAAAAGGTTTTCCATAAAATTAAAGCTCTTTTCTGAGCCGGGCCACGGGTATATCGAGTTGTTCGCGGTATTTGGCCACTGTACGGCGGGCGATGTTATAGCCTTTATCTTTGAGTATTTTAGTAAGCTGCTCGTCGGTAAGGGGCTTTTTCTTGCTTTCTGACCCGATGCAGTCTGTAAGTATTTTTTTGACTTCCCGGGTGGAGACTTCTTCGCCTGATTCGGTTTGCAGCGATTCGGAGAAAAAACTTTTTAGCAGAAAAGTGCCGAAATGAGTCTGCACATATTTGCTGTTTACTACGCGTGAGATGGTTGAGATATCGAGGTTTACCTTTTCTGCAATATCCTTTAAAATCATGGGTTTCAGGCTGGTCTCGTCGCCGTCAAGGAAATATTCCCTTTGAAAGTCCATGATGGCTTTCATGGTCTTGTAAAGGGTGTCGTGGCGTTGCTTTATCATGTCGATGAACCAGCGGGCCGAGTCTAGTTTTTGTTTTACAAAAATGGCGAGTTCTTTGTCCTGTCCCGTTCTGTGTTTTTTGTTCGATGACATGGTGTCAATCATGTCTAAGTATGCCTTGTTGATGCGCAGTTCGGGGGTGTTTTTTGCATTCAGGGTGAGTTCCAGTTCCCCGTCGTTGTTGGTAATAATGAAGTCGGTGGTAATGTATTGGTTGGGTTTGGCATTGTCAATCATCGAGTTTCCGGGCTTGGGGTTGAGCTGCAGGATCTCATGCATAGCCTGTTTCAATTGTTCGCTGTTGATGTCGAGGCGTTTTTCGATTTTGTCGTAGTGTTTTTTTGTAAACTCGGTAAAAAACTTTAAAAGGATTGTCTTTGCCAGTGCCACCGCGGGTGTAAGTTCTTCTTTTTTGTTAAGCTGTAATACGAGGCATTCCTGGAGGTTTCGTGCTCCCACGCCATAGGGCTCAAATTCCTGTATGATTTTTAACAGCTCTTCCAGTTCTTTTTCGGTAGTATTTATGCTGAGGGTAAAGGCGATATCATCAACCATGGCGGCCAGGTCTCTTTGCAGATATCCCGAATCATCGAGGTTGCCGATAATGAACGTGGCGATTTGTTTTTGGCGTTCGTCAAGCTTACGCAGACCTAGCTGGGTGATTAGCGATTCATGAAAGGTTTGCCCTACCGAAAAAGGTATTTCCTTGTGATCGTCTTCGTCGGGGTTGTATTCGTAAGCACTGAGCTTGTAGGCTGGGGTGTCGTCTTCTTCCAGAAAATCTTCAAAAGATACTTCTTCCGGGTCTTTTTCTACTTCTTCTATTTCTTTTTCCAGCTCTTCGCTGCCTTCTGTTTCTGTTTCATCTGTCTCGAGGCTGTTTTCTTCCTGTTCCTGCGGCTCATCTTTCATGTCCGACTCGTTGGCGTCTTCCAACGCAGGGTTTTCTTCCAGCTCTTCTTTGATACGTTGCTCAAAAGCTATGGTGGGCAGCTGTAACAATTTCATCAACTGTATCTGTTGCGGCGAGAGTTTTTGTTGCAGCTTCTGCTGTAGTTTCTGGTTGAGCATAGCCAAACTTTTTTATTTTGTTACGAATATAATATTTTTTATTGGTTTGATCAAAAAATCTTAAACACCACGTTAATGAAAGAACATTCCAATATTAAAATTCGGCATTTTGCGGAGTTCGCGGGAAAGGGATAACATCTCTAATGTTGGCCATCCCGGTGATGAACAGCATCAGCCGTTCAAATCCAAGGCCGAAGCCGCTGTGTGGTGCGGTGCCGAATTTTCTTGTGTCGAGATACCATTCCATTTCTTTTTCAGAAATGCCCATTTCGCGGATGCGGTTCAGCAAGAGGTCGTATTTTTCTTCGCGCTGTGAGCCGCCGATAATTTCGCCAATCTTGGGGAAAAGCACATCCATGGCGCGTACGGTTTTGCCATCGGGATTTTGTTTCATGTAAAAGGCCTTGATTTCTTTGGGATAATCGGTAAGTATTACTGGTTTTTTAAAATGATTTTCTACCAGGTATCTTTCATGTTCCGACTGCAGATCAGTGCCCCAGCCGACAGGGTATTCAAATTTTTTCCCCGATGCCATCAGAATTTCTACTGCTTCGGTGTAGGCAAGCCGTTCAAACGGGTTGGCCAATACAAAATTCAGGCGTGAGATAAGCTCATTATCGTACATTTTCTGTAGAAATTCCAGGTCGTCAATACAATGCTCCAGGGCATAGGTAATCAGGTATTTCAGCATGTCTTCCGCCAGGTTCATATTGTCGGTTATATCATAAAAGGCCATCTCGGGTTCTATCATCCAGAATTCGGCAAGATGGCGCGGCGTATAGGAATTTTCAGCCCGGAAAGTAGGCCCGAAAGTATAAATCAACCCAAGCGCCATGGCTCCCAGTTCGCCTTCGAGTTGACCCGAAACGGTAAGACTGGTCCTTTTGCCAAAAAAGTCCTGTGCATAATCAATGCTGCCATCTTCTTTGCGAGGCGGTTTTTCCATGTCGAGCGTGGTAACCTGAAACAGCGCACCGGCGCCCTCGGCATCGGAACCCGTGATAAGCGGGGTGTGCAGATAGAAAAAACCGCGGTCATTAAAAAACTTGTGAATGGCAAACGACATGGCATGGCGGATCCGAAAAACAGCGCTGAATGTATTGGTTCGGGGCCGCAAATGTGCTATCTCCCGAAGAAATTCCAGGGTGTGCCCTTTTTTCTGTAAAGGATAGATGGCAGCATCGGCCGTGCCGTAAACCTCAATGTTTATGGCTTGTATCTCCACCTGCTGACCTTGTCCCGGAGATTCTACCAGGCTGCCGTTCACCGAAAGACAAGCTCCGGTGCTGATGAGTTTTATAGTTTCTTCGTCAAACTTCTCCAGTTCGGCCACCACCTGTATGTTGTGAATCACCGAACCATCATTCATGGCGATAAAAGCCAGTTGTTTGTTCCCTCTTTTGGATCGCACCCAACCTTTGAGGTTGACAATTTTTCCATAATCTGTTAGTTTTAACAGGTCTTTAATTTTATAGGAGGGATATTGCTCTTTCATAAGTCATTTTTTTATGCAAAAAAAACAATTTTAAGGATGATTTACAACTATAATATTTTGATGACGCGCTAATAATCTCATAATCAATGTTTAGAGGACAATACAAAATGTGAGTAATCCGTATCCATGAAAAATTTAATAATTTTGTACAAGAATTTAATAAAAAGCGAGTTTGTTTTTAAATGATAATAAAACAAGGGGAAATACTTTCGGGAATTAATTCCGTTGAAGATCTTAGAAAACTCAAGGTAGAACAGTTGCCGGCTTTGTGCGAAGACCTGAGGCAGTTTATCATTGATTCCACGTCGTTGAATCCGGGACACCTGGGCGCCAACCTGGGTACCATAGAACTTACAGTAGCCTTGCACTATGTGTTTAATACGCCTTACGACAAGCTGGTTTTTGATGTGGGACATCAGGCCTATACACACAAAATACTTACCGGACGCAAAGACCTTTTTCATACCAACCGCATGTACAAAGGTCTCAGCGGGTATCCGCGCATGTCCGAAAGTGAATTTGATGCCTTTGGTGTCGGTCATTCCTCCACGTCTATCTCTGCCGCATTAGGTATGGCGGTAGCCTCGGTGATGAAAGGCGAAAAAGACAGGCACCATATTGCACTGATAGGCGACGGCTCGATGACCGGAGGCATGGCTTTTGAAGCCCTGAACCATACCGGCGTGGCAAAATCCAACCTGCTGGTAGTGCTGAACGATAACGGTATTGCCATCGATAAAAATGTAGGGGCATTAAAGGAATATCTGACCAACATTACCACTTCACCTATTTACAATAAACTGAAGCTTAATATCTGGAATATAATTACAGGCAAAACCCTCCGTAAGCTGATAAACAAGTTGCTCGGTGCCATCAAATCGGCCATTGTCAGGCAGAGCAACCTGTTCGAATCGCTGGGTTTTCGCTATTTCGGCCCCGTGGACGGACATGATGTGGTGCGGCTGGTAAAGCTTTTCAACTATATAAAAGATATAAGGGGCCCCAAAATATTGCATTGCATTACCGTAAAAGGTAAGGGTTTTACTTGGGCCGAAAAGGATCAGACACGTTTCCATGCCCCCGGAATGTTTGACCCCGATACCGGCATCAATGTGGAAAGACCCTGCGGCAATAAACGGACACGCTATCAGGTTGTTTTCGGGAAAACGCTGGTGAAACTAGCCGGGCAAAACCCGAAAATTGTCGGCGTAACCCCAGCCATGCTTACCGGATGTTCTATGAATATGATGATGGCAAAGTTCCCGGAACGTACTTTTGATGTGGGTATTGCTGAACAGCATGCCGTTACTTTTTCGGCAGGGATGGCTGTGCAGGGGATGATACCTTACTGTAATATTTATTCAAGTTTTTTGCAACGCGCTTACGACCAAATAATACACGATGTAGCCCTGCAAAAACTTCATGTGGTGTTTTGTATCGACAGGGGCGGTCTGGTGGGCGAAGACGGCGCCACCCATCATGGCGCTTTCGACCTTGCCTACCTCCGGTGCATTCCCGGAATGATTGTTTCGGCACCTATGAACGAAGAAGAGTTACGCAACCTTTTATATACAGCTCAATATGTTGAACAGCCTTTTGCAATCCGCTATCCGCGGTGCACGGGCGTTATGGATGACTGGGAAACGCCTTTTCAGCAAATTGAAATAGGCAAGGGACGAAAAATCATGGAAGGGCAGGATCTCGCGTTCATCAGCATAGGGCATGTGGGTAATGTGGTGGCTGATGCTATCAACAGGCTGCATGCCGAAAATATTTTTCCGGCACTGTATGATATCCGCTTTTTAAAGCCTCTTGACGAATCGCTGTTGCATGAAGTTTTCCGGCAACATAAAAAAATCATCACTGTAGAGGATGGCACCGTAGTGGGCGGTCTGGGTACGGCGGTTACCGAGTTTATGAATCAGCACCATTATGAAGCCGAAATTGTGAAGCTGGGGGTTCCCGATCGTTTTGTAGAGCAGGGGACACTGGATCAGCTTTATGCGGAATGTGGCTACGACGAAAACAGTATTTTTGAAACAGCAAAAAAGTTGTTCAAAACAAAATAATTTGATTTTTTCCCGGATCGGTTTACTTTTGTGTCGGTATCTTGTCAGCTACCCGGTTAATTCGGTAAATCAAATCAATGGCCAATTTTGCCAACCTCTTCCGTAAAAAATCCATAGATGATATTATTCGTCATGCCGACAGTATGTCGCATGATACCCAGCGGCTGAAGAAAAACCTGAATGTGGTGGATCTTACGGCACTCGGTATTGCCGCTATCATCGGGGCGGGCATTTTCAGCACCATAGGCAACGCTGCAGCCAACGGAGGACCGGCTGTGTCGCTGCTGTTTGTTTTTACGGCCCTGGCTTGCGGCTTGTCGGGCTTATGTTATGCCCGTTTTGCCTCCGTTATTCCCATAAGTGGCAGCGCTTACACGTACGCCTACGCGAGCTTCGGTGAGCTTATAGCCTGGATCATAGGCTGGGACCTTATCATGGAATATGCCGTAGGAAACATTGCGGTGGCCATTTCCTGGTCCGACTACTTTGTTGGCATGTGCAAGGGAATTAATATCCACATTCCGTCTTTTCTTGCCATCGATTACCTCAGTGCCTCCCGCGGCTATCATGCTGTGGTGGAACAACTTTCTTCAGGGGCCGCCCTTGAATCCATGACCTCGGGGATGCGTGATGCGTATGATGCCTGGACCACGGCACCGGAAGTTTTTGGAATAAAAATTATTGCCGACATCCCCGCGTTTTGTATCGTGGTGTTTATTTCCACATTAGTATATATTGGCATACGTGAATCAAAAATTGCGAGCAACCTGATGGTTGCATTAAAAATTTCTATCTTATTGCTGTTTCTTGGCGTGGGGATTTTTTATGTGAACCCTGAAAACTGGAGTCCTTTTGCTCCCAATGGTGTGTCGGGGGTGCTGAAAGGTGTGGCAGCGGTGTTTTTTGCTTATATAGGTTTTGACGCTATTTCAACCACAGCCGAAGAGTGCAAAAGGCCTCAAAAAGACCTGCCGCGGGCCATACTGTTATCGCTGCTGATTTCTACTGTGCTGTACATATTAATCAGCCTGGTACTTACCGGTATGGCTCCTTATTATGAGCTGGCTGTGGGCGACCCGCTGGCTTATGTGTTTGCACGGATCAACCTGTCGGGTTTTTCGGGGCTTATTGCAGTCAGCGCGGTAATTTCTATGGCCAGTGTGCTGCTGGTTTTTCAATTGGGGCAGCCCCGCATCTGGATGAGCATGAGCCGCGACGGCCTATTGCCAAAAAGATTCTCAAAATTGCATCCCAAATACAAAACACCGGCTTTTTCTTCGGTAGTAGCCGGAATACTTGTAGCCATCCCCACCTTGTTTCTGAACCTCACCGAAGTTACCGACCTTACCAGTATCGGAACGCTCTTTGCCTTTGTTCTCGTGTCGGGAGGCGTGCTGATAATGGATAACCCTGCACGCAAAAAGTTTGCGGCAAACACAAAAGGATTTAAAATACCTTATTTGAATTCCAGGTATTTGCTTCCGCTGTTGTGGATAGGCGTGTTGCTGGCCGTTTACCTGCTGAATAAAACTTTTTTTGAAAACTTTTTATCACTCGACATGTACACCGAATGGCATATCATGATGGAGCAGATACCTTTGTTGATCTTTATCGTGGTGGCCCTGGTGCTGAGTGTTTTTGCCGTGGTGCGGCAATTTTCCCTTATACCGGTGCTGGGATTGCTTACAAATTTTTATCTCATGACTGAATTGGGTATTACTAACTGGCTTCGTTTTTTGATTTGGCTGGTGGTGGGACTGGTTTTGTATTTTCTATACGGATACCACCATAGCCGTCTCACAAAAACAGAAACATAAAAAAAATTTGGTCGGTAAAAAACTTTTGTATATCTTTGTCCTGCAACACTTTGTATGTTGTTCCTGTTTGAGGCTGTAATTCATGGTTTCACAGGTGATAAGGAAGATATTCCTTAATGAAAAAGTTGATGCAACGGAAAATAAAAATAGAATATGTGCTGAATTTGCTGTTTGCGGCCTTTATGGTTATGCTTATACCCACTATTCACAGTGAGCCGGGCGAAGTTTACCAGAATAACGATTCTATTTTCGCTGCTGCGGGCGATACCATTGCGTCCGATTCCCTGAATACCGCCGATTTTAACGAAGCGGTGATAGACAGCGTGATAAATTTCGGGAAAAAATTTCTGGGATTAAGGTACAAAGCCCACGGACAATCACCGGCAGGCTTCGACTGTTCCGGCTATGTGTCCTATATTTTTGGCAAGTATGGATATAAGTTCCCTCATTCTTCTTCAGCCATGTCAACTTTGGGCGAAAAAGTGGATTTAAAAGAAGCCCGCAAGGGAGATTTTATCTTTTTCAAAGGCAGAAGCAGAAAATCCTCAAGTGTTGGGCACGTGGCGCTGATTATTAAAGCCGATTCGGGACAGGTAACTATGATGCATTCTACCTGCATGAGCGGGGTGATAATCGAGAAATACAATTCCAGTCCTTATTATACCTCGCGGTATATGGGATGTAAGAGACACCGGTTTTAGATCCGGAAATTGCTTAACAAACTTATTTCGGTGGATTTAGTTCTTTTGGCAAGGCCTTATGTTTTACTATTAATAAAACGATAAAGCCCAACACAAACATAAGGGCCCCCAACGACACATACCGTGCTGTTATCACCGGCAAAGGCCTGTAGCTGAAGGTTATTTCATTTTTTCCGGGAGGTACAACCAGAGCATTCAACGTTAGATTCGCTCTGTGGATTTCAACAGGAGTATTGTTGATTGTGGCCACCCAACCCTTATTGTAATTTTGAAAAAACACCAATAAACTGCTGTCGCTGCTTTCAACCATCGCCTCGACCCTGTTCGGCGAATATCCGGTGATAATGATTTTTCCGGTATTATTTATATGGCGTTTTATACCGGGAAAGTTGCACTCGGTAAATACCATGCCGGGTGTGCCGGACGTTGCTGCTGTAATGCTGTCGAAGCCATTTATCAGGGTGTCGGCAAAATAAAACAACTTGTTCTTTTTTATGGTTTTGAAAAATGCAGTCTGATAATCCACCAGCCGGACATTATTTTTTATCTGAAAAGGATTGTATCCGTCATAAGCAGGCCTCTTATAAAAAATACTCAGGTTGCGCCAATAGTGCTCATAATATCCCGATGAATCGGAACACCGGCTGATAGGCAGGTTGGGGATGGGAAAGCCTTTTACAAAGTTTTGTTTTTCAAAATTTCGGATTTCAGCGCTTTTCAGGTTCTCTGAATATACTGTGCTTCTGGAGTTGAGCATCGCGACAGAAAACATGTCGAGCACGACAAAAGCCAGCACCAGGTAGGTCGCTTTAACTTTTAAAAACCGCAGGGCCAACAGGAACAGCATCAGCCATCCGGCCTGAATGAGCAACTGAAAAGCCAATCGCTGCCATACTCCGGTATCGTTGGGATATTCCCAGGCAAGCTTCAGGGCAATATTTTTCAGGTTAAGATAACCGGTGGTTCTTAAAAGGATAGCCGAAGATATGAAAACAATAATAAGCGCAATGATGAGGTAAATGAGTTTCTTGTCTTTTTTTTCGAAAAAAGCCTGCATCGAAAAGCCTGCAATCAACAAAAATGCGACGATGGCGAAATACCTGAAAACGGAAGGAAAACGAAAATAGTCCATAAAGGGGACATAATGGTACAGGAAAGCGCGCACTGGCACATAACTCCCAAGGGAAGCCAGCAGGTTGAGTACGCCGGCGATTAAAATCACTATGGATAATTTTGATCTTTTATGAAAGAAATACAAAACAAAAAATGCCAGCGCAAAAATTCCGAAGTAGGCATTGGCCATTGAAATATCCGTTTTCAGAAACTCTGTGTTTGCAGTAACAGCATAAGGAGCCACAAACGACAGGGCGCTTTGCGGTGTGAAAGCTCCCGACAGCGCATCTTCCAGCGTGGTGCCTCCCAGCCTGCCTACCTGATCCTGATTATAAAAAACAGAAACAAAATAGGATAGAACCAACAGGACATAAGTGCCAATTGCAACCAGGTTCAGCATAAAAAAACGACTCCGTGGTTGGGTATTACCTTTTTTAAACAACAGGGTGGCCGAATAAATAATAAATATGGCAACCACATGATAAAAAAGAATAATCCAGAAGGCCGGATGCCCGCCGGTGGTAAGCAGGTAGGCAAATAAGGCAGTGGCCAGCGCATAAATAACTTTATTGCGCTTAATTAACAGCAGATAGCTGTTCAAAATAAAAGGTATCCAGGCGGCTGCAATGATGTAGTAAAGATGTTGCGAATTGCCTATGATAAATCCGCTGAATGCGTAACTAACGGCCACAATAAAAGCCGTTGCTTTTGATAACCCCAGATTTTTGCCAAGCATATAAAATCCGGCAGCAGCCAGAAAAACATGCAGCATATATTCCGCCGAAAGTGAATAAATATTATATCCGGCAAAAAAACCGAAAATCCATGTTATGGGATACCATACACCGCTCTGAGGATCGGCACAAACGGGGATGCCCAGTTGCTGGTAGGGCAACCAGTAGGGAAAAAAACCGTGACGCAGGCATTCGCCAATATAATACCTGTAAGGATAAGCCTGATCGATCATATCCCATTTCAGGGGGTGTATAAACAAGGCTACCTGATAATACCCGACAATAATTATTACAAGAAGAAATAAGTAAATTTTTAATTCGGAAAATCGTTCCTTATGAAGGTTTCCCCCGTTTATTTTCAAAAACTTACGGTTCATAAAAGGGGGAATAAGGTTGTTACGACAGCGCCTGGTTCAGTATGGAGGCCTGTTCGATTACTTTTTCATATTCCTGGGGTGTCAGGTCGTTATAGAAAAAGTTTACAGGATTTATTTTTACGCCGTTTTTGATAATCTCATAATGGCAATGCGGAGCTACCGACAGGCCGGTGCTGCCAACATATCCGATGACCTGTCCCCGTTTTACTTTTGCACCCGGCTTCACAATCATTTTACTCATGTGCGCATATAAGGACTGGTATCCATAACCGTGATTAATCACACATACAATGCCGTAGCCGCTTTGGTTTCCTTTGGGGTCAATCACCATTCCGTCGCCGGTAGCATAAACAGGGGTTCCTGTCCGGGCCATAAAATCTATACCCGTGTGCATGCGCGAGGTTTTGTAAATGGGGTGAATCCTGTACCCATAACCCGAAATGATAGTAGATCTTTTCTTTGATACCGGCTGTATGGCGGGGATGCAGGAAAGCATCTTCTCCTTGTTTTTGGCGATGGCCACAATTTCATCAAAGGATTTCGACTGAATGTACATTTGCCGCGAAATCTGATCCAACCGCATGGCGGCGTCTTTCATAATTTCGGAGTTGTCGTAACCCTGCAGCGACTTATAACGGTCTGTTCCGCCGTATCCGGCTTTGCGTACGGCATTATCAATGGGTTCTGCTTCAAAAATTGTCCGGTAAATATTGTCGTCACGGTTTTGTATGTTGGCCAGTACCGCCGAAATCTGGTCCATGCGTTCACCAAGCCGCTCATATTCAAGTTTCATCTTTTCATTTTCACGCTTCAAAGCTCTTTCTTTTGGTGAATCCACAAAACTGAAAAGTACAAACATGATGGCCGCAGAAATTACCATGCCCGATGTGAGTATAGAAATAAACCGCAGCGTGGTGTTTTTTACAGAGCCTTTAAATTCCTCAAACGAAAGTGTCTTGGTGTTAAAATGATACTTTGGTTTCTTCATCAGCAGCAATTGGTTCAAAAACTTTTAAACGTAAATTCAGCTAAAATGTTATAAACGAAATGCAAAGCTAACAAAAAAAATTAAATTTGCAGTCGTTTTTGAGTTATTAAAAAGTTAAACCGGCATTTTGTTGGATTAACTGATTAAAAAACAAATACTTATCTACAAATATTCACTGTAACAGACACAACTCATGAAATCAGCTGAAATCAGAAAAACTTTTCTTGAATTTTTTAAGACAAAACAACATAGCATTGTTCCTTCCGCTCCCATGGTGGTCAAGAATGATCCTACCCTGATGTTTATCAATGCGGGGATGAACCAGTTTAAAGATTATTTTTTGGGAAATTCCATTGCTCCCGAAAAAAGGGTGGCCGACACACAAAAATGCCTGAGAGTATCGGGCAAACACAATGATCTGGAAGAGGTTGGCCATGATACCTATCATCATACCATGTTTGAAATGCTGGGCAACTGGTCTTTTGGTGATTATTTTAAAAAGGAAGCCATCGAATGGGCCTGGGAACTTCTGACCGGGATATATAAGATAAATCCTGATTCTTTGTACGTTACGATTTTTGAAGGAGACACCCATGAGGGATTAGCAAAAGACGTGGAAGCTTATGAACAATGGAAAAAAATTGTACCTGCTGACAGGATATTAATGGGTTCCAAAAAAGATAACTTCTGGGAAATGGGTGATACCGGTCCTTGCGGCCCCTGTTCCGAAATTCATGTGGACTTGCGCAACGACGAGGAAAAACTGGCAGTTAGCGGTCGCGAATTAGTAAACAAAGGACACCCGCTGGTTATTGAAATATGGAATCTGGTGTTTATTGAATTTAACCGCAAAGCCGATGGGTCGCTGGTAAATCTGCCGGCCAAACATGTGGATACAGGAATGGGTTTTGAGCGCCTGTGTATGACCTTGCAAAAGGTAAGGTCTAATTACGATACCGATGTGTTTCAGCCATTGATACAGCAAATTGCCCTGCTGGCCGGTTGCCGTTATGGCGAAGATACCGCAAAAGACGTGGCCATGAGGGTTGTTGCCGATCATCTTAGAGCAATAGCTTTTGCCATTGCCGACGGACAACTGCCTTCGAACAACAAGGCGGGATATGTTATCAGGCGCATTTTGCGTCGTGCCGTACGCTATGGTTATACTTTCCTTGGATTTAAAGAACCCTTCATCAACAGTCTGGTGCCCCTGTTAGTGTCGCAAATGGGGGAGACGTTTCCGGAACTGCCAGCTCAAAAAGACCTGATTGGCAAAGTGATAGCCGAAGAAGAAGCGGCTTTTCTGAGGACCCTTGATACGGGGATTCATAAATTCGAGAATTATAAAGTTAAGGATGACAAAGTGGTTGACGGACAATTTGCCTTTGAATTGTTTGATACTTACGGATTTCCTGTGGACCTCACACAACTGATGGCCAGAGAAAAAGGCTGGACTGTGGATATGGATGAGTTCGCCAAATGTATGGAAGAACAAAAAAAACGTTCACGTCAGGCCGCCGTGGTGGACAAGGAAGATTGGGTGGTGATCGCGGATACCGCTGAGGAAACGGACTTTGTGGGCTATACGCAGACTATGTGCGAAGCCCGGGTGGTAAAATACCGCAAAATAAAAGTAAAGGACAAAGAGCAATACCAGATTGTGCTGGATAAAACACCTTTTTATGCCGAATCGGGCGGCCAGACAGGCGACCGGGGAATCCTTGAATTCGGTGACGAAAAAATTTCTGTTACCGATACGAAAAAGGAAAACAACCTGATCATCCATCTGACCAACACCCTCCCGAAAAATGTCGAAACGGTTTGTGTGGCAAAAATCGACCTGAAAAAGCGCCGGTTGACACAGAACAACCACACCGCCACGCACCTCCTGCATAAGGCCCTGCGCGAAGTGGTCGGCAGCCATGTGGAACAAAAGGGGTCGTATGTCAGTGATGAGCGCCTGCGCTTCGACTTTTCGCATTTTACCGGTGTAACGGCTGAAGAACAACGGAAAATTGAAAAAATGATCTTTGAAAAAATATCGGAAAACCTCCCGGTAAATGCCGAAACAGATACCATGGAAAACGCCCGTAAAAAGGGCGCTATCGCGCTGTTTGGCGAGAAATATGGCAACGAAGTGCGCATGATAACCGTGGGCGATGACTATTCCCGTGAATTGTGCGGAGGTACTCATGTGCAGGCCACAGGACAAATAGGGCTGTTTATTATTGTGGAAGAAACCGCTGTGGCAGCCGGTGTGCGCCGTATAGAGGCCATTACGGGTGAAACGGCTTTTGATTATATTTTTCAGCAGTACCTCGAACCCCTCAATCAGATAAAATCGGCTATGAAAAAGCCTTATGCCGAGTTGCCAGCGATGGTTAACGCCTTGATAGACAGCAATACATCCCTGAAAAAACAGATAGAAGGCTTTCAGCGTGAAAAAGCTCAGGAATTGAAAAATACCCTCAGGGCAAAAGTTGAAAATATTGACGGGATAAATTTCATTGCGGAGCAGGTGGATGTGGATGCTGCCAGCATCAAAGACATAGTCTTTTCATTGAAAAATGATATCGACAAGCTGTTTGTGGTTTTGGGAAATGTCAGCGAAGGCAAGGTTGCAATCACCCTGATGATTTCCGACGACCTGGTGGAAGCCAATAAATGGAATGCGTCAAAAATAATCCGCGACTTTGCCAAAGAAATTCAGGGCGGTGGTGGCGGACAGGATTTTTATGCCACAGCGGGCGGAAAAAATCCTGCCGGACTACCTAATGTTTTCTCTAAAGCCCGGGAATTTGTTGCTATAAACCAACGCAAACAATAATTTTGAGAAAAAACAGTTTTTTTTAATAATTTCATACCAAATTTTTTCTGATGAAAAAAAATCTGCTCAGCTGTTTTTTCTTTGCTTTTATTGTTCTTTCAACATGGGCACAGGATGTCGGCATCGGCGAATGGCAGGTGTACCTTCCGTACCGGAAGGCTATCGCTGTTGATATCGTCGGAGAAAAAGTGTATTGCGCTACCCCCAACAGTATTTTTTATTATGATAAGACCGATAATAGTGTCAACACCCTGACTAAAAACAACGGATTATCGGATGTCAATATCAGTACTATACGTTACAGCCCGCAATTTGGTTATCTGATAGTGGCATACACCAACGCCAATATCGACCTGGTGGCTGACGGTGAAATAATCAATATCTCGGATATCAAACGTAAGCCAATCATGGGAAACAAAGCCATCAACAATATCACGGTTTATGGGGATTATGCCTACCTGTCGTGCGGCTTTGGCATTGTGGTGCTGGATATTGCCAGAAAGGAAATTAAAGATACCTATTATATCGGCCCCGACGGAAATGCAATTAACGTGCTGGATCTTGCCTGCGACGGAATAAAATTCTATGCCGGAACCGAAAAAGGGCTTTATTATGCGGACTATGCCAATGCCAACCTCGCCAACTATGCCAACTGGAAGAAAGAAAGCCGCCTGCCCGACACCAATGCCACCTATAACTCCGTGGCTGTTTTTCAGGGAAAGGTATTTGCCAACCGTGTTAACCCGGCATATAATCAGGACACCTTATATGTGCTGAATGATACCATATGGCAGGTGCTTGATACCGTTTATAACGATGATGTGTACAATATGCGCGTTCTCAATAACCATTTCCTCATTGCTTATACTTCGCATGTGGCGGTGTACAATGCCAATATGATTAAAGAAGAAATAATCTGGAATTATCAACCCGGTTATGCCTATCCCAATTGTGCCGTGTATGATAGCGATAGCGCCACCTGGATTGCCGACAAAAACTATGGGCTGGTATGCAGCAAAAACTGGACAATCACCAAAATCACACCCAACGGCCCCGGAAACAACAATGTGTTTGCTATGGACATTGCCGGCAGCGACTTGTATGTAGCTCCGGGAGGAGTGAATAACTCCTGGGGAAACTCCTGGAATAACAGCGGCATATTTTCATATATCAACAACCAGTGGAATGTACTCAAGGATTTTGATGGCGTCGCTTACGACACACTCGTAGATATTATTGATCTGGCTATCGATCCCAGGGACAATACGCATGTGTTTGCGGCTTCGCTATACAGGGGTGTCGTGGAGTTAAAAAACGGCTATATCACCAATGTTTACGGGGTGAATAACTCGGCGCTGGAATTGCCTTTCGGAAGTGTTTATTACTGGCTTGGCATCGGCGGGGTGGCTTTCGACGCAAACAACAACCTGTGGGCAGTAAATACCAATTGCAATAACCTGCTGAAGGTGCGCAGAACCGACGGAACCTGGCTCTCCTACAGCACTATCCCATACCTGTCGCAGGGTAATGGTGGAAAGGTAATGGTGGACCAAACCGGCCAGAAATGGGTGCTGCTGATGAACGGCGCCGGGTTGCTGGTGTTTAACGAAAACGGAACATGGACCGATAATAGCGACAATGTTACCAGGCTACTCACCACCAGTGTGGGCAACGGAAACCTGCCAAGCAACTCGGTGTACAGCTTTGCCGAAGACCTCGACGGACAAATATGGATAGGCACCGATAAGGGAGTGGCCGTGTTTTATGACCCGGAAAATATCACTCTCGGCGGAAACTTTGATGCCCAGCTGATAACGGTTATGCAGGACGGCACTGCACAACACTTGCTGGCTTTCGAAAAAGTAACGGCCATTGCAGTGGATGGGGCCAACAAAAAATGGTTTGGAACCGAAAACGCCGGCGTATTCCTTATGAGCGAAGATGGCCAGGAACAGCTTTTCCATTTTACCGAAGATAACAGCCCGTTGTTGTCCAACACCATTACCAGCATTGCCATTGATGAAAAGACCGGGGTGGTGTATTTCGGGACCTCAAACGGACTGGTGTCTTTTCGTGCTTATGCCACCAAAGGCGAAGAAGTGTTCACAAATGTCTATGCTTATCCCAATCCCGTGCGCGAAAACTTTTCGGGTATGATTGGCATCAAAGGACTGGTTAAAGATGCTACCGTCAAGATTACCGATATCAGTGGCACCCTGGTGTACGAAACATTATCGGAAGGCGGACAGGCCGTGTGGAACGGAAAAAACTTCCATGGCGAAAGTGTCAGAAGCGGCGTTTACTTTGTCTTTTGCAGCAGCGAAGATTGTACCGAAAAATTAGTGACCAAAATTATGGTCATCAATTAAGCTGCCACTTTTCCTATGATTTCAACCACCAAAGCCATTGTCCTTAAAACAATACCGTATTCGGAAACCAGTGTCGTGGTGAAAATGTACACCGAACTTTTCGGATTGAAATCTTTTTTGATACGCGGTGTCCGGAAAAAACATGCCAGGATAAGTGCTAACCTGCTTCAACCCCTTAGTATCAACGAGGTGGTCTTTGTCAACAAAGAAAAAGATCAACTGCACATTCCGAAAGAAATGGCATCCTGCTACCAGTTTACCTCCCTGCCTTTTGATGTGACAAAAAGCTCACAGGCATTGTTTATCAACGAACTTCTATACCGCTCCATCAGAGAGGAAGAGGCCAACCCCGAATTTTTTAATTTCATTTTTCAAAACATATTACTGCTCGACCAACTGGCCAATACCCGGGGAAACCTGCACATCGCCTTTGCCCTGCACCTGACACGTTACCTCGGGTTTTATCCCCTTGGAAACTTTTCGCCGCAAACACCTTATTTTCTTTTAAAAGAAGGCGTTTTCGGCAAATATAAGCCTGCCGATGATTTTTTCCTTAACCAGCAGGAGGCTGAAGTGTTTGACAGGTTTTTGCAGACATCTGTTGAAGATGCTGTACAAATAAAACTTACAGCATCCCAGAGGAATACCCTCCTGGAGAAAATTATTCTTTATTACCAGATACAGCATATTGGGTTTGGAGAAATAAAATCATTGGCGGTGTTAACCCAACTTTTTCACGAATAAAAGCCACAAACAAAAATTATGGAATCATATAAGCTTTATGTCGGAGGTAATTTTAAGGAAACGGCGAGCAAAATTACTGTCGTGAATTCTTATTCAAACCAGGTATTTGCAGAGGTTTCGCTTGCTTCGGCAAACGAGTTGGAAACAGCTATCAAAGCAGCCCAGGATGTGAAAAAAACTATAGCACACCTGGCTTCTTTTCACCGGTATGCTATCCTGATGGATATTGCCGGACTCTTGCGTACAGAACGCCAAAGGCTGGCCAATGTCCTGGCCATGGAGGCCTGCAAGCCCGTGAAACTAGCTTTGGCTGAAGTGGACAGGGCAATACAGGTTTTTGTGGTGGCCGCCGAAGAGTCAAAACGGCTGCCAAAGGAGTATATCAGTATGGACTGGACTCCTGCGGGCCAGGGCAGGGAAGGCCTGGTAAAATATTTCCCCGTGGGACTGGTAGCAGGCATTTCGCCTTTTAATTTTCCGCTGAACCTGGCCGTGCATAAGATAGCTCCCGCTATTGCCGCGGGCTGCCCTATTATCCTGAAACCTTCCTCATCCACGCCACTTTCGGCGCTTGAGTTGGCCCGTTTGGTTGATAAAACCGAACTGCCCAAGGGCGCATTGTCTGTGTTGCCTATGGACAGGAAAACAGGTAATTTACTGGTTACGGACGAACGGTTTAATTTATTGAGTTTCACGGGATCACCCGAAGTAGGATGGAAAATGAAAAGCGATGCCGGAAAGAAAAAAGTGGTGCTGGAGCTTGGCGGTAATGCCGGTGTGATAATAACGGCAAGCGCTGATATAGGCAAGGCAGTGGGAAAATGCGTCGCGGGAGGATTTTCCTATGCCGGGCAGGTGTGCATACATACCCAGAGGATCTTTGTTCACAAAAGTATAGTTGAGGATTTTACCGCGCTTTTTGTAGAGAAGGTAAAACAGCTCAGGCAAGGCGCTCCTGAACACCCCGAAACTGATATCTCCGCGATGATTGATGAGAAAAATGCTATGCGCGTAGAGTCATGGGTTAACGAGGCGGTAGCCGGCGGAGCCCGGCTGTTGTGCGGCGGACAGCGGAAGGGCAGTTTTTTCGAACCCACGGTAATAAGCTCGGCAAAAAATTCCATGAACATTTGCTGCTGCGAAATTTTCGGTCCCGTGGTGGTGCTGGAACCTTATGAGGATTTTGAAAAAGCCGTTGAAGAGGTCAATAACAGCCGCTATGGCTTACAGGCAGGGGTATTTACCGATAGCGTGGCCGAAATGGACTATGCCTTTGATAACCTCGAAGTCGGCGGGGTCATTATTAATGATGTGCCGACTTTTCGCACCGATCATATGCCGTATGGCGGCATAAAGGATTCCGGGCTGGGTAGGGAAGGCGTGAAATATGCTATTCTCGATATGATGGAGCCGCGGCTGCTGGTGAAATGATGATCATTCGATCATCAACGATGTCATAGACAAAGAACCCATCACCAGTTTGTCGTTGAAATAGGTTATAGTTTCGTTTGATTGTTTTAATCCCAATGCATATAACAGCGGCAGGTAGTGTTCCGGTGTTGGAACGGCTAATTTTAGGCTATGATAGAATGTTACATGAAATTGTCATGAAAATTATTTATATTTGTGAAAATACAGCGAACTATGAAAAAGACGTATGTGCTAATAATGTTAATATTTTCAATCGGATTTACAAAGGCAAATCCAATTTCTCCCCCTCCTATAATCAGCGAGTTATATATTATTAACGATTCTACATGGTTTCTTGAAATAGTTTTTCTGCAAGGTAATCCTTTCATAAATTATGCAAATCTTGATGGATTCAGGATAACAACTTCAATGGGTACCTCTTATTTAAAAAACGGTATCCCGATCATCAATGATAGTATTATTGTTATAACTCAGGATAGCTTACAAAGTCCCTTACAGATATTCAGGAATGGAGATTTTATATTAATCAAAGACATTTCAGGACTACAATTGGATCAGATATATTTTGGCAATATTTCAGGCACCCAGATGTCTGCTCCGTTATTAGGACAATCCATAGTCAACCTTGCTCATCCATGTTGGGACACTTATCTTAATCAGCCGGGTACAGTTAACAAATTAGTAAAAGATAATCATCCTACAATCGGATATAGTCCTTTTCAGCCTTTTTCTGCTATTGGCATTTTCACAGGAGTTGTTTATGACAGCGGGCATCAACCTGTTGCCGGGATAAAGATAGGAAACAGCCACTACATTGATCTTGCTCCCACAAATATTTGCGCCAATTTTTATTATTTTACTTTAACCGACTCGTTGGGAAGTTTTACATCTCAGGAATACAGTGGAAGTCGCTATGTTGAGCTTTTCTTTCAATCTTCATCGGTATTAGCCGATTCAATAATAAATATTGAACCCGACTCAATAAATTACTATGAATTTACTATTGACACGCTTTTGACCGGAGTTCAACAAAATTATTTTCAAACAGGCATTACCTTATTATGCTATCCCAACCCTTCAACCGGCGAAACATTTATTTCATTTTCAATCCCAGCGGGCATACATTATTCAAAAGCTATTATTAAAATATATGATTCAAACAGCGAGATGGTTCGTATTTTACCTGTAAATACTAGTAATTCCCAAAACAATTATTCGATAAAATGGGATGGTTTGTGCTACAATAATGCTACGGCATCTGGAACTTATTACTGTAACCTCGAATTAGACGGACGAAAATCTGCTTCTAATAAAATAATTATTATTAAGTGAAATTCATAAAAATATCTATTTTTTTTAGCTTAATCCTTTTACATGGAATTGTGTGTTCTCAAAACCTGCAATTTTATCGTGAAGACTTAACCTTTGAAATAAAGGATGGATTTTTCTATGTTAACGGAATCTATAATTTTTGTAATAACGGAGACAAAGAAATACAACAGGTTTTGTTTTATCCATTTCCTGTTGATAGTCTTTATGGTCGGGTAGATTCCATTAATGCATTTGACGTAAATGCAAAATCTCAAAATATTATTTTAAATATAACTGAAAAAGGATTTTTATTCAACATAGGGCTTAACCCTTATGGGATAGGTAAATATAAAATCTCTTACAGACAAAAATTATTGAAAAATAAGGCTGAATACATTTTAGTATCAACTCAAAAATGGGGTGCCCCATTTGAAAGTTCCAATTACAAGTTAATAAGCTATGATAACACGAGAATTACAGCCACCTCATATATCCCGGATAGCATAAAGCAAATAAACGACAAGGGAATTTATTATTGGAGTAAAAAAGATTTTATGCCAGATAAAAATATGATATTTTATTTTGACAGATAGATTATCTCAGTAAAGAGATCGTGCTAATTTCCTATAATAAAGAAATACCCGGTGGTGCGAAGTTTAGCAAAACATTAAAAATAATATCCTCAATACTACGAATAATTTTTTTAGATAGTTCGGGCCTGCCGGGTGCAGGGTATGTTCATAATTCTGACTTATGCCTTCTCAATTCTGACATATGCATTCTCAATTCTGGCTTCTGCCTTCTTAATTCTGGCTTCTGCCTTCTTAATTCTGACTTTTAGTGTGCTTCCAGCCAGTTATTCCCAGAGCTTATATCCACATCTAAGGGAACTTTTATGATGATGGCGTTTTGCATTTGTGCCTGTACCAAGGGCAGCATGGTTTCCAGTTCCGGCTTATAGACATCAAACACCAACTCATCGTGCACCTGCATGATCATGCGGCTTCTTGTCTGCATTTCTGTCATCTGTTTGTATATATTGATCATCGCAATTTTGATGATATCGGCAGCAGAGCCTTGAATCGGGGCATTGATGGCATTGCGCTCGGCATAACCCCTTACCACGGCGTTCGCTGAATTGATGTCGCGCAGATAACGCCTGCGGCCCAGTATCGTTTCCACATAACCTTTTTTCCGGGCAGATGAAATGGTGTCTTCCATATATTTTTTTATCGCAGGGTATTTTATGAAATATTGTTCTATGATCTCTGCAGCCTCTTTACGCTGGATATTCAGCCGTTCAGCTAATCCAAAAGCCGAAATGCCGTATATGATACCAAAATTTACCATCTTGGCATTACGCCGCATTTCTTTGGTAACATCAGCCAAAGCCACGTTGTAAACCCTCGAAGCCGTGGCCGCGTGAATGTCGTGCCCCTGCCTGAAATCTTCAATCATATTAGCTTCTTCACTTATAGAGGCAATAACACGCAATTCGATCTGTGAATAGTCGGCGGAAACCAGCACGTAGTCTTCGTTACGCGGGACAAATGCCTTGCGGATTTCACGGCCTCTTTCTGTCCTTACTGGAATATTCTGCAGGTTCGGATTGTTGGAACTCAACCGTCCCGTGGCAGCCACCGCCTGGTTATACGAAGTGTGGATACGCCCGGTACGGGGATTGATAAGCTCAGGCAGCGCGTCAACATAGGTTGATTTGAGTTTTGTCAGGGAACGGTAATCCAGGATTTTTTGTATGACAGGGTGTTTGTTGACAAGCTTGGTCAGTACATCTTCAGCGGTAGAAAACTGTTTGGTGGCTGTTTTTTTGGGGTTTTCAATGATCTTCAGATGCCCGTAAATAACGTCACCCAGTTGTTTGGGTGAAGAAATATTAAATTCAAGGCCAGCCAGTTCAAAAATTTCTTTTTCCAGTTGTTGTATTTCTGTCTGCAACTGTGCAGAATAATCATTAAGTGCTGTTTTATCAAGCCGGACGCCTTCGGTTTCCATGGAGGCGAGTACGGGAATCAGGGGAATTTCCACGTCTTTAAATAGTGAAGTTACATTGGCTTCTTTCAGTAGTGGCTCAAAGATTTGTTTTAACTGAAAAGTAACATCGGCGTCTTCAGCAGCATATTCTTTTATTTCCTCATCGCTGATAATGGCCATAGAGAGTTGATTCTTGCCTTTTTTCCCAATGAGTTTCTCGATCGGAACCGGCTCGTAATTCAAATAGCTTTGCGACAGATAATCCATGTTGTGCCTCATGTCGGGTTCAATAAGGTAATGTGCCAGCATGGTATCGAAAAGCGGACCTTTCACCTCAACATCATACCATTTCAGCATCTCCATGTCGAACTTCAGGTTTTGACCTATTTTCAATTTTTCCTGGTTTTCAAAAAGGTGTTTGAATTCCTGAACCAACTGACAGGCGTCGTGGTATTCCTTTGGGAGCCTGATAAAATATGCTTTGTGGGGCTGCATGCAAAATGATAAGCCAACCATTTCAGCAGCATTCGGGTCAATACCTGTCGTCTCCGTATCAAAACAAAACTCCTTGCAGTTGGTGAGTTCAGCGATCAGCTCTTTTCTTTTCTCCGCAGTATCTACTAAAATGTATTCATGCGGTGTGTTGTAAATATTCTTTAGTGAACCTTCGGTTTGCGGCTCATTTTCCTGTGGAACTTCGCTGAACAGATCCGGTTGACTATTTAGCTGGGCCTGTGCTGCACCCTGCTTTTGTAAGGAAATGTCGGTGAATACCCGTTTTGCAAAAGTCCGCATTTCCAGTTCCTCAAAGAGCTCTTTTAATATATTCTCGTTGGGATGCTCCATGATAAGTTTGTTCTCTTCGAAGGCAATGGGAACATTCAGGATGATGGTGGCCAGGGCTTTTGACTGAATAGCAAGGTCGCGGCCTGCGATAACTTTTTGTTTCAGCCCTTCAGGAGTAATAGAATCGGTGTTTTCGAGGATTTTCTCGAGAGAACCGAATTCGTTAACCAGTTTACGGGCGCCAACTTCTCCAATACCGTATATCCCGGGAATATTGTCGGAGGCATCGCCCCAGATACCGAGCATGTCAATTACCTGTTCCGGCTTTTGTATGCCAAACCTTTCACATACTTCCCTGGGGCCCATGATAGTCGCCTTATCCCCGAAGCGTGCAGGTTTATAGATAAACACGTTATCACTGACCAATTGCCCGAAATCCTTATCGGGTGTGACCATATAAACGGTATACCCGGCCTGCTCGGCCTCTTTGGCAAGGGTTCCTATCACGTCGTCGGCTTCATAACCATCCACATAAAGTGCAGGAATATTAAATCCCTCAATCAGTCTTTTTATATAAGGAATAGAACTGACAAGGTCTTCAGGAGTTTCCTGACGGTTGGCTTTGTAGTGTATGTATTCATCGTGGCGCAGGGTAGGGGCCATGGTGTCGAAGGCAACGCCGATATGCGTGGGCTTTTCTTCTTTCAGCAGTTTGTATAAAATGTTGGCAAAGCCATAAACAGCGGAAGTATTTACCCCTTTAGAATTGATGAGCGGCCGGTCGCGATAAGCATAAAACGCTTGGTAGATAAGCGCCATGGCATCGAGGAGGTAGAGTTTTTTTTCTGAGTTCATGTATTATAAATTATTTACGGTAAAAATAGGAAAAAGAAGGGATATTTCACGAAATGCCCTGAATGGAAAATGATTTATTAAAATAAGGGACAAATTCATAAAATTGCTGTAAAGGATGCGTTTTTCTCCCATAGATCCTGCTGATTACGCTGATTTATTTTTTGTTTTTCTGCATCAATCTGTGCCATCTACGGGAACCATTCTTCATTTTTCTCCCGTTTCCGCCTAGGCGGATCGCTGATTTACGCTGATTTATTAATTTTTTCATCTGTGGTTATCTGCGCCATCTGCGGGAAAACTTCTCTATTTTCTCCCGCTGATCTCGCTGATTTACGCTGATTTATTAATTTTTTCATCTGCGGCTATCTGCGCTATCTACGGGAAAACTTCTCATTTTTCTCCCGCTGATCATGCTGATTTGCGCTGATTTATTAATTTTTCATCTGCGGTTATCTGTGCCATTTGCGGAAAAACTTCTCTATTTTCTCCCGCTGATCCCGCTGATTTACGCAGATTTATTAATTTTTCATCTGCGGCTATCTGCGCTATCTGCGGGAAATATTTTATGCTCGCATCGAAGATTCTGCTTTTTAGCTTATTTACGCAAAACTTAAGCTTTCCAACCTAATCAACTCAATTAACACTGCACTCAATCAATTTAATCAACTTTGTAATCAATTAACTTGATCAACTCTTTACTCAATCAACTCTGTACTCAATTAACTTAATCAACTCTGTACTCAATCGACTAACTTACTAATTCTTCAACTCCTCAAGCAGTGTCTTTGCATCTTTCCAGATGAGTCTTGAGCGTTTGCGCCATATCAGGTAGCCTATAAGTCCTGCAATGACCATTATTCCCCAATAAACAGCCTGTATGGTTAAAATTTTGGTACAGATGCCGGTATCCCAGGTTGCGAGTCTTTCAACATAGGAAATAGTAAACCCATAGCTTATAATGACAACCACTATCATCACCGGTATCCATTTTATGCTGAAAAATCTGTACCGTCTCACGGTTTTTTTCAATAGTGTCAGCAGTGGTGTAGAATAATCTACCTTTTTGTATATCAGATATTCCCAGATAAAGTAAAAGGTTCCAATGATAAAAGCCAGCACATAGCTGTGTCCCGCCATACGGTCAGTGAGCGAAAGTTTCGGGTCGGGATTGAAGATAAAAAGTATGGCGTAAAAGATGGTAAAAACCAGGTACAGGATAAACATGCCAAACATAATTTTTTTGTTTCTGTTGTCTTCTTTTCTCATCCTGGCGATAAGATTCTCGGTGTTGGAAAAGTTGGCAGCATGTTGAGTTTCCTCATGCAATTCAGGTGCTATATTGTTATTGTTTTTCATAATTCCCTCCTTGAATTTTTTGCTTTAGTTCTTCGCGGATACGGTGAAGTTTGGTTCGTACATTGGGTTCGGTGATGCCGATGATGTCCGATATTTCTTTTGTAGTTAGTTTTTCTATAGATAGGGTTATCAGCAGTTTGTCGATGACGTTGAGCTGGTTGATGATTTCATGCAGCCCGTCTAATTTCTTTTCTGTTTCTATCTTATGTTCATGCTCATCGTCCTGCATCAGTATATTAAAGTGTTGGTCGTTGAGAGTCAGGTTGAACTGCGACCTGCGGTTTTCTTTCATGATATAGTTCAGGGAGGTGTTCACGGCAATGCGGTATATCCAGGTGCTGATGGCTGAATCGCCCCGGAAGTTGTCGAGGCTGCGCCAGATATTGATCAGTACCTCCTGCTGCAGGTCCTGGGTGTCTTCATCCGACCGTGAATAATACCGGCAAATACTCCGGATGCGTTGTTGCTGTTCCTCCACTATCTTTCGAAATCTCTCCTCTTTAGGATTCATCGTGATTTAGTGTTTGGGTTTTTGATGATTTTAAGGAAAAAATGTTACATTTTCTGTAATTTTTTCTCCCTGTAAAGTTAACTTTTTTAGCTTTCATGGTTGGAAACAACATGATGCAGAAAATTTTTCTTTGAAAAATGTTTATTTTTGTAGTAACCCCAAAAATCAATTTTTATGAAACATTTGCTCAAATCAGTGTTGATGCTTGCCTGCGTGTTTTCTTTGATGCTGCCGGGATGTAAGAAATACGAGGATGGCGATACTTTTTCACTGCTATGCAAGATGTATGTGGTAAATAAATGGAAGATTGAAAAACAATTTATGTACAATACCGGAGCCGATATCACCCCGGCCAACAACGATTGGCTGCATTTGAAAAGCGATTTTCGTTATGTTCAGTATCAGTCCGATACGGTTGCATCTGAGGGTAATTGGGCCTTGGACGGAAAGAAAGAGGAGTTCATCATGATACCCGATGATTATGTTCTGGGGACTCAAATCGGGATGGTTTATACCATCGTCCGCCTCGAAAATAAAAGGTTCCGCATCAGGTCGAACAGTACCAATCCCATCGAAACCCATTATATCCCCAGGTAATTATCGGGAGCAGGTATTGTCTTTTATATCAATTAAGGGTTCAGCCTTGTGCTGATAATTTCTTCGCCGGGATTGAAATATCCGTGATATATTTTTGGAAAGTCTTTTCTTATTTCTTCAATTAAATTTTTTATACCGTAACAGTTGCTGTCTTTTTCGGGTAGCACAATCTCGTTGTACCATTCGGGATCGATGTTGAAATTGCGCCACTGTATCATGCTGATGTCATAATTTCTGATAAGGTTTTTCAGGGCTTGAATTTCATTTTTTTCGTCGGTGTAGCCCGGGAAAACAAAATAATTGACCGAAACCCACCTGTTGTATTTTCTGGCAATTTGTATGCTTTTCATCACATCCGCAAAAGAATAATTGGTGGGGTTGTAATATTTCTGGTAGTTTTTTTCCTGTGCACTGTTCATGCTAACACGGATGCTTTGCAGGCCGGCCTTGCATAATTCTTCAACTGCTTCGGGTTTGCTGGCATTGGTGTTGAGGTTGATGATGCCTTTTTGTGTTTTTGATCTTATCAGTTTGATGGCTTCGCGAATAGTTTCCCAAACCAGCAGGGGCTCTCCTTCGCAGCCCTGCCCAAAACTGACCACCGGATTTGGGGCGGTGTTCAGGTGCTCAACGGCAATTTCGGCTATTTCTTCCGGGGTGGGAACAAAGGTGATACGGTTTTGCGAAGAACATATGTCGTGGTCTTTGGGCTGATAGGAAATACAACCAACACATCGCGAATTGCATGTGGGCGAAGTGGGTAGCGGGGCTTCCCAGCGGTTCATAAAATAGTTGCGGGCGGCAGGACAAAAATACACCAGCGCACAATGCGAAAGATGTTTCAATAAGCGATTGGCGGGTTGTTTTTTGAGCATGCGCTTAGCATTTTTCTCAACATAAAACTGGTTAAACTGGTCGCAATCCTGCCTGATATCGGGATCGATACGGAAAATAGTGGAATAAAATTTTTGGTCAAGCCAGCCGATAGCGGCATATGCGTAGAGTGGCAAACGGGGTGCGCCGGCTTCAGTTTTCCAAACAGCGTGGTGAGTAAGCGTATATGCCGGAGCTGCAAAAGCCGCCACGGCCCAGCCTTTTTCACAAGTACGGAATTTGTTCGTTTTTGGATCGTAACCTATAGCACGCCTGCCGGGCAAGTGAAAAAAATCGCTGCCTTCAGGTAATGCGATAAGGTCTTCGGCATTTAATTCTACAGTTTTGTTTGCTGTTCTTCCACAAACCAACAATGAAGTATCTTCAAAGATATTTCCCTTGTCGTCGCTATATAATAAGTATGGAGTTTTTGTAGGATGCAATTTTTTACGTTAATTAGAAAGTCAGGATTTTCTGTCGCGGTGGATCTGTGCCTCCGTGGTTTTCACGCATTGTTTATCCAGGCGGCTACTTCTTCTATAGTAGGTGCTTTGATGTCGAGTTTTAGTTTTTTTCGTAATCCGCAGATGCTGTTAAAGAGTTTGTTGGGGACTGCTGTTTTCAAGGCTTCCAACGTCGGGACCCCGGCTTTCATTATCAGTTCGGCATATTCGGCAGGGATGCCTTTGGCTACAAAATCTTCAGCTGAAATTACCACCGATTTTATTTCAGGTTTCATCTGGGGGAAGAACAATACATCCTGTATGGAGTGCGAGTTGGTCATGATCATGGCCAGGCGGTCGATGCCCATGCCTAACCCAGCGGTAGGCGGCATGCCGTATTCAATGGCCCGCAAAAAATCTTCGTCGAGCACCATCGACTCGTCATCGCCTCGCCTGCCCAGCTCCAGCTGCGCTTCAAAACGTTGCCGCTGGTCAATGGGGTCGTTGAGTTCCGAAAAGGCATTACAGAGCTCTTTGCCGTTCACGATGGCTTCAAAACGTTCCACCAGGCCTTCTTTGCTGCGGTGTTTTTTTGCCAGGGGAGACATTTCCACAGGATAGTCGGTGATAAATGTCGGTTGTATCAATTTGGGTTCGCAGGTGGCGCCGAATATTTCGTCAATCAGTTTGCCCTTTCCCATGGCTTCAGTGGTTTCTACGCCAAGCTTGGTTGCTGTTTGCCTCAGTGCCGGCTCGTCCATGGCAGAAATATCTATGCCTGTAAAGTGTTTTATAGCTTCAAACATCGTAAAACGTTTCCATGGACGTTTGAAATCAATAATATTGTCGCCTACCTTTATCTGCGTATTTCCGTTGGTGTCGTAAGCAATTTTCTCCACCATTTCTTCCACCAGGTTCATCATCCATTCGTAGTCTTTGTATGCCACATAGAGCTCCATCTGCGTAAATTCCGGGTTGTGAAACCTGTCCATGCCTTCGTTGCGGAAGTCTTTTGCAAACTCAAAAACCCCGTCGTATCCGCCGACAATAAGGCGTTTTAAGTATAATTCATTGGCAATGCGCAGGTACAGCGTGCTGTTGAGGGCATTATGAAAAGTTTTGAAAGGACGTGCAGCAGCGCCGCCATAAAGAGGTTGTAATACCGGAGTCTCTACTTCGAGGTAGCCTTTTTGGTTTAAAAAAGTCCTCATTGAATTCATGATGGCAGCCCTTTTGATAAAAGTTTGCCTGACATTCGGATTGACTATAAGGTCAACATAGCGCTGGCGGTAGCGTTGTTCAGGATCGGTAAAGGCATCATAAACGACGGCATCTTTCTCTTTTACGATGGGAAGTGGCCGCAACGATTTGCTCAATAAACTGAATTCCTTGACATGAATGGTTATCTCGCCCATCTGGGTAATAAAAACAAATCCTCTTACTCCGATGATGTCGCCTATGTCGAGAAGCCTTTTGAATACCGTATTATACAAGGTTTTGTCTTCTCCCGGACAGATGTCGTCGCGTTTAAAATATAACTGGATACGGCCGTGTGCATCCTGCAATTCCACAAAGGAAGCTGCACCCATGATGCGGCGCGACATGATACGCCCGGCGATGCTGACATTCTGGTACATGAAGGTATTGGCAGGGAAATTTACATGTATTTCGGTAGTAATGGCATTCACTTCAAAGGTTTCGGCAGGATAGGGGTTAATTCCTGTTTTATACAGTTCTTCCAGTGCCTGTCTTCTGATTTGTTCCTGTTCGCTTAATTCGGTACTCATTTTAAAATTTTTTGCAAAGGTATAGATTTTGCCGTTATTTCCAGCAGTATAACATCAAGAAATTATCCGGTAATCAATTAGAATATTATGTCATCAGCCACTCGTACACCGGTATGATTTTAATTGTTTTACCGCCTTCGACAACAGTTTGTTTTTCATCAAAGGTCAGGATTAAGAGTCTGTCGCTTTTCAGTTCCTCTGCGGCCTGAATTAATGCCCGAATCTCGCGTTTGCGTGTTTTTTCATCAGCGGTATCAAAACATACCTGTATTAAGGCTTCCGCCCTGTGTTCTTTGTACAGGACAAAGTCAACCTCAACATTCTTTTTGTAATAAAACAAATCGAAATTATCAGTTTGTTTTCGGCGATAAAGTTCCAGCAAAACAATGTTTTCAAGAAGATAACCTGAGTTTTGCGAAAGATTGCTGCAAATTGCAGATGCAAAAGCAGTATCAATAATATAGTTCTTTTTATATTTGATACTTTCTTGTTTTTTAAAAGAGAATTTAGGCAATGTAATTATCAGATAGGCCTCTTCGAGGTAGCTGACATAATTTTTTGCCGTATGTTCGCTACCCAGATCAAAAAGTTTTTTTATTCTGTTATAACTTATTTCTCTCGAAAAATTATTTACAAGAAACAAGGCAATATCTTTGAATGTCTGTTTGTGTTTGATATTGAAACGGAATAAAATATCACGCGTTACGATTGAGTTAAATAAATTGGTTACATATTGGATTGCATTTGCGCCTTTCAGCACTTCGGGGAACCCGCCACTGTTCATATACTCATTAAAAAAGCTTCTTAACAAGCCTTTGTTTTTTGTGGTCAACGTGTCATATTTGAATTTTTTAAAATTTAAAAATTCCTGAAAAGAAAAAGGGAACAACTCAATGATATTATACCTTCCGGTAAGGTGAGAGGCTAATTCGGTGCTCAATAATTTTGAGTTTGATCCTGTAACAATAAGGTGCATCCCTGAGCGCTGCAACCGGTTAACAAACAGATGCCAGCCATTCACATTCTGCACTTCATCCAGAAATAAATATTCCACATTCTGATAAACCTCAAATACCGATTCCAATATATCATTCAGGCTGGCTGGTGTGATATTGCTTAATCGTTCATCATCAAAATTTATATAACCATATTTTTTATTCTTCAGAGCGCGATGTGCAAGCGTTGATTTTCCCGAACGTCTTACGCCTGTGATTATCTGAATTAATGAGCTATTTGTATCAATAAAAGTTTCTGACTTCCTATGTACCCACCCTTTTTGGCGAAACAAGGATTTTTCTTCGCTCTGGTCGGTGATTATTTGCGTAAATGAATGATTCATACGAATACTTTTTTTGCAAATATACAAATTTATTCGCAGTCTATTGCGAATAAATTAAGTTTTATTCGCAGTCTGTTGCGATAAAATTGCGGGGCAATCGGAGGGCGACTTTGAGTCGCCCCCCGATTTGTTGGCTCCGATTTGCAGAGGGCAGCCTCCCCCGACAATAAAATGCTGTTTTTCTGAGCCATCTCCCCCCATAGCCAACATGCCTGTCCCGTTAGGGACAAAATATTGGTAAAAGGCATAAGAATAGCTCATCTTTGTCCCGTCGGGACAAGATAGTCGGAGCCGCCAGTTAACGTGTAGTTATTAATTACCATTTATTAAGTTTGAAGTTCGGAAACTCCGAATAACTGGCGAACAGGGTAGACGTTTACTGCTCTATTTCAATGCGCAAATAAATAATCCCATCTAATCTTTAGCATATCTTTTTATTGCATTAGCCACCTTAATTCCTTTTAAAATTCGTGACACATTTTGATTGTCAGAAAAATCTAATTCATTTAGTGCTCGTAATAATACATGATTGATTGTTTCCAGTCCTGTCGTTATACCAAAAGATTCAAAAGATGAATAATCACTAAGCTTTGTTGGATTTGGTAATGATAAAATGTTAAAATACTTCTCAAGTAAATCAAATGTTCTTGTCTGAATATCTATTAGAAGATTCAAATCCAAAGAAACAATATATTCTCGGTTAATATTTCTTAAATCAAAATGGGCAATTTCTTTATCTCTCTTATCTTTAAATTTTGTAAACTCTTGTCTGATATTTTGCAAATCAACTCTATCAGTTTTAATTAAACTATTAATGATAGAAGCTTTATCATTGAATTTCTTTGCATCATTGTTATTCAATACATTAAAGAACTTCTCAATACTAATCGACCTTTTATTTTCACCTAGTATATTTGCTTGTTGTAAAATAGAATGATTTTGAAAAACAATTGAACAATCTATAAAGAAGAAATCAGCAAGTGCAAATATTTCGACATTATTATTAAAAATATTTTTTAATTCATTGCAATAATCTACATATCGCCTACTATTTGATAATAAACTTGATATCTCTTTTAATATTTTCTGAGAAGGTAATAATTTCGATTGTTTTTCAAGATAATTATCAACTTCTTTTTTAATAACATTATAATCTTTCATTTGATACTCTCATTTATTTAAAAAGACCGAACCGCACGAACATAATAATAATAATATTTATAACCTGTAGCATAGTTTCCATAATTGAATGATATCTGCCAAGCAGTATTATAATTTATCTCAGAAGAACTAAAATAACTACTCAAAGCGAAACCACCAATTACAATACGATTTAAGTAAAGTTTGTTTAGTTCGTCTATACTAGGCAAATACCAATCGCTATATCCACCTAAAACCAAATCGTAACATAGTTGAGCGGCGTAACTTCCAGCGCCTTGAATGCTAACAATAGTACTTGTGTTTGAATTTCCAGTACCTAATGCCGTTCCTATAGCACCTGTTACAATATTACTTCCATTATTCCACCTAATAGATGTGCTCTGGTCACTAGGGGCGGCAATTAAACCATGTGTCTCATTAGTTATGTAACCTGGATCGCCAGGTTGAAGTATATAAGCAATTATTCCACCTTGATAGTTCTGACCTATATCAAGAGTAGTAAAACTAACTTCATTACCATAAGCAGTGCCAAAGCTATTTGTTGCATAAGCCCTAACATAATATGTACCCCCTTGTGATAGGCCGGTAAGGTTACTTATAAAACTACCAGAGCCTATACCATCTATTGTATAATCATCGTTTAATGTTGGACTTGCACTTGTGTTCCAACATATCCCCCTTGCTGTTATACTAGAACCTCCATCACTTGAAATAAAACCACCGCTTGTTGCAGAAATTGCCGTAATATTACTAACTGTACTTGTACTTAATGAAGGCAGAGTAACTGTTGTGAAACTGATTTCATCTCCATAAGAAGTTCCAACGCTATTTGTTGCATAAGCTCTTACATAATAAGTAGTACCCTGTAGAAGACCAGTAATATTACTAGTAAATACACCATTTCCTGTGCCATCAATAGTATGATAATCAATAACAACAGGATTGTTAGTTGTATTCCAGCAAACTCCACGTGCTGTAATTAATGAACCGCCATCATTTGTTATGTTACCACCACTGGTGGCTGAATTATGTGTTATATCAGTTACCATGGTTGTTGAAACAGTTAATAAAGTCAAAGCATTTGTTGTGAAGATTATATCATTACCATAAGATGTACCTGCAATATTTGTTGCAAAAGCCCTTACATGATAAGTTGTATTTGGAGTCAGCCCATTAATATTTGAAGTATAGCTTCCGGTACCACTTCCGTTATTCGTAAAATTATCGGACAATGTAGGATTTATAGCATTACCCCAACACACCCCTCTGGCTGTTACCGAAGAACCGCCATCATTCGTAATGTTACCTCCTAAAGCGGCTGATGTATAAGAAACATTAGTCGGATTATTTGTAATTACAATTGGTGTAGTTACATTTTGTCCGGCAGTAAAAGAAATCTCATTTCCATAAGCAATACCTGCAGGGTTCACTGCATATGCTCTAACATAATATGTTGTGTTATATGTTAGCCCTGTAATATTGTAAGAAAATGTGCCTAATCCACTGCCATTTGTAGAATAACTATTTGAAATTGTTGGATTTGGGTTTGTGCTCCAACACAAACCTCTTGCTGTAACTGCAACTCCTGTACCCCCGCTGTTGGTTACATTGCCTCCGCATGTTGCAGATGTTTGAGTAATATTTGTTACTGCAGATGTTGTTACGTTTGGTAATCCGGGGTTCAATGTTGTAAAAGAAATTTCTTCACTGTATGCTGTACCCTCGCTGTTGGCTGCATAAGCCCTTACATAATATGTGGTATTAAAACTCAAGCCTGTCATAATTGGCGTGAAGCTCTCAGCCCAGGTATTATCGGCTGTTTTGAAATCTTCAACAGTGGGCTCCTGCTCAGTACTCCAGCATATTCCACGGGCTGATATTGTTTTTCCACCATCGGAAACGATAGTATAATTACATTTTGCAATAGTAAAAGTTATATCAGAAACCAGGCCGATCGATAATTCGGGTGGAGTGTACATGTTTTTTTTACAGCCCGGCAAATACATGCAAAATATAAAGCTGCATAATAACACTGCAAATCGGAACTTCATTATTGTCTTCATAAGTTAAAATGTAAAACCAATTTTCAAATTAAAACCATTAATATTATTATAAACTTCATGGTCCATATAATCGTAATGAGGCGGATTACCGATATTATAAGTTTGAAGAGTAGCCTTGTTAAATAGAAATGTATATCCAAGGCTGATATTTATCGAATTTCGTGATGATATTTTGGCCTTAACTCCTATAGAGGGATTAATAAAATAATAATAAAGTTTGTCAAAACCTGAAATGAAAGATAAAGGAATAACGACTCCTGCACTCGTATTAAAATAAGGTTGTGTTTTTTTGTTTAGCAAATAGTATCTGAAATCTAAAAATACAGGGAAGCTTAAAAAAAATTCAGGTTCAATGACGGCATCGTACAGATGAAAATTTAATCCTGTACCTATTCCAACAAAGGATTTTTTATGGAGCTGAATACCGTTAATGATATTAATTCCCGAAAAAGCAATTAAACTCTCGCCCTCAATATAGTAAGTCCTATCATATTTTGACTTGCCCAAAAAAGTACTGGATTCTAAAATTAAATTGTAATAACAATTCTTTGAAAATTTGGTCGGTATAGTATTTCTTCTAATTTTCGCTGCTTCTTGATTTGAATAGATAAATTCTTTTTTTATGCTGTCGCATTCGTTAGTTTTATAAACCATTATGCTGCCATCAAATGTTTGGATTTTTATGGTACTGAATGGAATATGTTCTATAACGATACCCTTAATAACTCCTCCATTTTTTAAATATAAAATATCGATTGATTTCTCTTGTCCAAAAATAAATAAACAGTTCAAAATAAATAGTAGAGATACTATAATTGACTTTTTTATTGTATTGTGCATGTTTAATTAATATATATTTAGTCTTTTACAATTTTTTCTACTTCCGTCATTTTGTATACATAAATACTTCCGTCACTTGTCTTGATTTTTATGTAATCATCAATGACCTGCTCAATTACAGTGCATTTTATTATAGAACCATTTTTTAGATAAACAACTTCTGGTAAGTCATTTATAATATTATTATTATTTGAACCTATATTATTTCTTTTTTTACCATGCCTTAATGCGGCACCAATTATGAATAAAATCAGCCCAACTGGTAAAAGAATAATTCCTATTAAAATACTAACCAACCATAATATTACAGTTCCCGCAGCCATTAAGGTAATACCAGTTATAATTAAGCCAAGACCTTTGCTATCTGACAACAATCGATTGTTTTTACTTTCAGCCTTATTATATTTATTTATTATTTTTTTTAAAAGTTGCGATTTTGATTTTGTCACATTCTCATTTTTAGTTGTAGTTTCTGGGTTTATGGAGTTTTTATGTAACGTTTTATTTATTGAAATAAAATTTGTTTTGTTTGTTGAGGCAATTAAATTATCGGTTTGGGAAAATTCAATTCTTGTAATATGGTTTATAAAATCTTCTTTTCTTTCAGAATTTGACACCATGCTGAAAGCGTAAGCCTACGGCAAAGTACATGTTTTTTTTAAACCAGCAAGGGTTTAATTTTG
>ENA-UPTA01000514-UPTA01000514.1-activated-sludge-metagenome-genome-assembly--contig:-NODE-514-length-44926-cov-9.786076_pt1 | contig 44926 bp, 40 predicted proteins | sample MGYA00238184_ERZ773361 | MGnify/ENA primary metagenome ERZ773361 (study PRJEB29100, sample SAMN05720205) | activated sludge metagenome | isolation source: anaerobic digester from wastewater... | reverse complement strand
GGGGATGCGGGGATTCTCGGCTTGGAACTCCAGAGGGGATCGGGAACTTCCTCTCTGAAGACCCAGCGGGGGATGTCGACTCCCCGAATCGATACGCCTATGTCGGCTGGCGGCCGAATGAGGCCACGGATCCGACAGGCCAATGGGCCGAGGCAGCGGTTTTCGAGATTCCGTCCCTTGCGCTTGGCCTTTCGTCCCTTCGCAGCAATCTCAAGGAAGAGAGGTACGGGGCGGCGGCGATCGATCTCCTCGGCGTCGTGGTCGACACCGCGGCGCTGCTAGCGCCGGGTGTTCCGGGTGGTGTCGGTTTCGGTCTCAAGGCCGCACGGGCTGTTGACCGACTTCAGACCGTAGACCAGCTCGTCAATGTCGGGCAGGGTCTGTACCAGGCGAAGGAGGCGCTCAACGAGGGCCGAGAGGGGTGGGCTGCCTTCAACTTCGGCATGTCGGTCCTCGGCGTGGCTACGGTCGGCCGAAACACCGGCTTCAGGCTGGCACCAGCCGGAGGGGTGAACAGCTTGATCCCGGGTGCTGTGCCGATCAGACTTCTCAAGAGGACCGCACCGCTGCCCGCACTAGCACCAGCCGCTGCCCACCACGCGCAGATCCTTCAAGACGTGGTGGATCGCGTCAGCGCGCGTCTAGCTGCGGATCCCCGCGTTGCGCGTACGGTGCTCAGTCGAGCGGAATACGAGCTTGGAGAGACGTTTTATTGGATCTCTCACGTAAACTACGGGAAAGCGGTTGAGCGGATGACACGAGACGCGGTGTTTGCCGATCCCGCCCTGAACAACCTCTTCAAGCACGTGGGAGGTCCCTTCCGGCCCGATTTCGTTGGCCGCCTGGGCGCGGCGGCTGGGCTTCGTTTCGAGATCACGACGCAAGCAGCAGCGGCTGCGCACTTGCGCAGGCGATACGGTGCCGGCCTCAATCTCGTCACGTACGGTCGCCCAGCCGGCTTCGGGCTCTTCCCGCATATTCCGTGAGACGGTTCGAGAAGCAGGAGCTCCGAGGATTCGACGACCGCGACTCCGGGGCGGTCTACGAGGACGTCGAGTTCCACAAATGCGTATTTGACGATTTCGTTCTGTCGTGCACCCGCCAGCCGCCGTTGCGCACGACGTTCCGTCGCATTCTCGTGAGCGACTGCTCTGTACGCAGCGGCGCTCTCTTCAGTGCGGTGGTCGAGGACTCCGCCGTAGTTAACCTCAAGGTGCGCGGGCTCTTTCAAGCCTGGGCAGCCGTGTTTCGACATGTGACGCTCCGGGGTCGCGTGGGTCGTCTCATGCTGAGCGACATCCCGTTTCCCTTTCGCGAAGATGTCGAGGCAGAGGGGGCGTTTAGAGAGGCTAACGCGCGTTTCTATGAGACCACGGACTGGGCGCTGGACATCACGGAAGCTGAGTTCGAAGAGCTTGATATTCGTGGAATCCCAGCACGCCAAATTCGGCGAGATCCGGTCACGCAAGTAGTCGTTACGCGCGAGAAAGCCATGCAGGGTGCTTGGCGATCGCTCGATCTTTCCCGAAGTCATGTTGATGCCTGGATTAAGGGAATGCTGGCCGAGGGTTATCCCGACGTCGTGATAGCAGCTCCCAAACGTCACCGAAACTTCCGGCACGTGGTGGAAGATCTTCAACGGCTGCGTGACATCGGTGTGGCCGAACTCGATTGAGGCAGGACGGCCGGTGCCTGGCGGATGTGGTCTGACCCCCACTCTGATATGGAATGACCCGTCAAGTCGAGCGGGGCGGTGAATGGGGATGAAGGAGGAAAGGCCGGCCGCCGAAGGCCGCGGCGGATGGGGTCTGACCCCCACTCTACGTTCTGCGCGACGACCCCTCTGTAGGGTCTCGCGCGCTTTCGTGACCGAGGGCTGATCCGGTCTCGGTCTTGGCCGCGCTCGCGTAGATTCGGCGACGGGAAAGCGCGGGACAGTCGCCCTCCGTAGCGGGAAGGGCGAGAGCCCGCCGAGGCGCCCGTTTTTGGCGGTTCGCGCAGCCTCGGCAGGCCCCGCTACAGGACGGGCGGAATGCTATCGATCGTCGGAGTCGGGTGCAACGAGTGCCCTAGTCCAATGGCCTCCGGGACGGCCTCGAGCGGCCCGGTCGCTGCCAGGATCACGACGGAGCGCCGGCGGGTCTGCGACAACGTAGAAATGCGTCGCCGTCACCGCTGAGAGCGATGGAAGAGGACGGACGGGCCGGCTAAGGGCCGGATCGTCGGCGATCCGGCGTGCGTGCGGCTCTACGCGGCCTTCCGGAAGAGGACGGGCAGGCGGCGGGCGGCGTCGAGGTAGCGGACGTTGAAGGCGGGAGGCGGGGTCGGGTCGCCTTCGCGCGGTGGCGAAAGGGCTTGGTTCCGGGCCGGCTCTCTCTGGAAGTAGACCTCGGCGGGTGTCGCGCCGCCGATGCCCTGGTGGGGCTCGAGGACGGAGGAGTAGAAGAGCCCGAGGCCGATCCGGTTCTCGAGGTCGTCCCGAAGGAGGCCGCGATCGAGCCGGAGATGGAGCAGGTCCTTGAGGCCGAGCCAGAGGCGTTCGATGAGCGCGATGGAGCCTTCGACGAGCTGGTCGCATCAGGATCACCTCGCCCGATGTGAGGGGACCGTCCAAAGGCTCAACGAGCACCTTTCAGCCTCGCTCGAGCGTCGGCGACATGCTCTCCCCAGTCAGCGCGAAGACGGCCTCGAAGAGCCCGGTCGCCGCCGCGATTGACTGTGCGTGGCACCCGTTCGGCATCAATCTGCCGAAGGGAGGCCGATCGCCTCGCGGATCGCGCCCCAGGGTGGGATCGCGGGCGTCCAGCCGAAGGAGTAGACAGGAACCGATTCGACCAGCCGGCGGAGGGCGTCGACTGCGGCCGACCAGAGGGGTGGGCTGTCGGGGATGGTGACGACCCGAAGCAGGGAGACGAAGGCGCGCCGCGCCGGCAGTCGTTCGATTCGCGTGCTCGTGTCCTGGTGAAGCTCGAACAGACCCGCGAGCGGAAGGTAGCCCCGGGGCGCAGTCGAACGATCGAGCGTTCCCCAGAAGCCCGACGAGGAGACCTCCCAGCGCCCGTCGAACGGCATCGCGACGACGGCTTCGTCCGAGAGGACAGGGAACGGTGCGCACTCCGACAGCGTCGACTTTCCCGCGCCCGAAACCCCATAGAAAACGGCGCCGACGGTTCCCATCGCGATCGCGGCGGCATGGAGCGGCAGCCCTCCGAGGTGGGGAAGGCGGCAGCTGAGCAGCACTCGCATGACCGTCTCCACGGAGTGGCCGACACCGGTAGCGGCGTAGAGGTCGGCCGTGCCGTCCGCAGGGCTCACGACGGCGCGAAAGCCCTGCGAGCCGATGCGAACCTGCTCGCCGTCGCAGGTCACGGCAGGCGGTTCGCCGGTCGGAGAGATCCCGAGGGAGCCGGCCCAGGGGGGCTCGGTCGCGAGACGGATCGCGGCCGCGCCGGGAAGAACTCGGTCGACGCCGCCCGGCAGCAGCGGTGCGCTCTCGATCTGCTCCAGTGCGAGCTTCTGGGCCGGGGAGAGGCGCCCGTCGGGACCGACCTCGACGGGAAGGCCCGCGAGGCGAACTCTCAAAGCTCCGGTCCGCGAGCGCGGGCCGCGGCTCGGGCGAGCTCGAGATGGGCGCTGGATGCTCGCGTGGGGTCACCCGTCTCCTGCCGGGCGAGGGCAGGACAGAACCGGAATCCCGAGAGGGGCGCTCCCGCCTCGACGAGAAAGTCGTTCGCAGCGCGCGAGATGCGCGTCACGTGCTCGCGAAGAGGGGACCGGCGCCAGATCTCTCCGAGCCGTCGCTCGCGGATGTTCCCGAGGGCCTCCTCGCGCCACTGCACGCACGGGTAGACGTTCCCCTCCGGGTCGATCGCCATGGTCGTCTGGCCGAGGCCGCAATTCGTCTCTCCCGGAGAGCGTCGGACAGCGCGCAACTCCCCGGCGGCCCCGAGCCGCGAGAGGACCCGCTCGGCTCCTTCCGCGGACGCGCGGTAGCCGAGAGGTGATTTGTCGCCTCCGTCGCGGGGGCTCAACGTCACGTCGAGCCTCAGCTCAACGCCTCTTCGTGCCGCGAATGCCGCGATGTCGTCGACGGACCCTTCGTTCAGCCGGGTCACCACGGCCTTCAGGACGACGCGGGCCCCGTTCTCGACGAGCAGGTCCACCGCCCGCGTCATCTCGCCGAAAGAGCCCGCCGAGCGAGTAACCCGGTCGTGCTCGTCGCCGGTCGCCCCGTGAATGCTGAGCTCGACGGAGAGCGGACCTAGGCCGGCGATCTCCCGCGCCATCGCGCGGTCCACGAGCGCGCCGTTCGTGAAGACGCGCAGCCCGAACGCCCGGTCGCGGGCAGCCTCCGCGATCCGGAGGAACTCGGGATGTGCAATCGGGTCGCCCCCCGTGAGAGTGATCCAGAGCGTCCCGAGGTCTCTGAGGTCGTCCAGAACTCCGATCCACTCGTCGCCCGAGAGGCGCGCGACGTCGTGGTGACGCGCGTTGTAGCAGAAGACGCACCGCCACGAGCATGCGTAGGTGAGCTCGAGAAGGGCGCTCACGGGTTGCGCTGATGCGGCAGCCCGGTCGAGGGCCGCGGTGAGCCTCGACGTCGACGGTGCGCTCAAGCGGTGTCCTGAATGAAGCCGTTCTCTCTCAGCAGGGCCACGAAACGCTCCAGGTCGCGGCGCGCCATGTCGCGGTCGACGTCGAACTCGCGGACGAGGGACTCGAGGAGATCGCCCTCGTCCTGTGTGCCGAGGAGCGGCCAGAGGAACGTGCCGGTTTCGTTCAGGCCGATCGCTCGCCCGTTGTCGAGGTCGAGGAGGATGGCCTCGCCCGCGACGACCTGCCACGCGATTCGCGGATGGACTCGGAGCATGGCCATTCAGCTCAGGTGAAACGACGGGTTGTCGGAGCAACGGAACGGGTCCGCCTTCGCGCACGCCGCGGCGAGGTTGCGCTTCACCTCGACCTCCTCGATCCAGGCGATGTCCGGCGGAGAGTACGGCCTCTTTCCGCGTTCACTCGCCGAGGGCTCCGGTCGATTTCCGTACAGGTCTGGCAACGAGGCGCTCCTCTCGGTCAAGGCGTTGGCTCTGGGCTCAGGGCTGGAGAACGAAGGTGGCGGAGCAGGGTCGGGCGCCGCCCACGAAGGCCTGCACGATCCAGTCTCCGTAGAGGCCGCTCTCCATGATCACCGTGCCGCCGACCGGCAGGCGGGCCTCGACGGTCTGCGCCGGCGTGCCGTCCACCTTCGTGCTCTTCGGCTGCTGCACGGCGAGCGGGAAGGGGTATCCCGGCACCCGACGCTCCGCCTCACCCTTCTTCGTCGAAGACCTCACGGGCACGTCGATCGTCTGATAGAGGTTCCCCTTCGGGGTCGTGAAGCGGAACGTCACGACGTCCGCGGCCTCGAACTCCACGGTGGAAGGAATGACGGCCCTGACCCGAACGTCGAGGATCTTCGTGGCCCGAAACGTCTTCTTCTTTGTCCATGCGGTGTCTTCGGACTTGTCCGCGGTGACGATGAGGGCGGAGCACGCCTTCGGGCCGGCTTTGCCGATGTCGGCGCAGGTTGCCCGCGAGGGGTAGACGGCGATCGCGGCCAGCGTGGCGAGCGCGAAAGCGGCAGTAGCGTTCGTTCTCATCGCAGCTTCCTCAGAAGGGGTACGAGGCGGCGTGGACGGCCCCCTCGTCGGTCCCGACGTAGATCACGCCGTTCACCGAGTCCATCGTCGGGCGGCCGATCTGCGCAGGGTGCGGCGTGAGGGTGACTCCGACGGGCGCGGGAGGACCCGGGACCGTCACGTCGAACTCCAGCAGCTGACCTGTGCCGGTGCCCACGTAGGAGCTGCCGGCATAGACGAGAGGGTTCGAGGGGCTGGTGACCCCGGGAGCAGGAGTCCAGTACGCCGTCGGGGCTGTTCCGGCGCCGTTGTCGGTGATCGCCCAGGTCTTGCGGGTCGTGGAGAAGTAGAGGCGATTGCCGGTCCCGGCGGACCAGACGAGGCTCCGGACGGGCCCGTCTCCCGTAACGAACGGCGTCGTCCACTTGAACGTCCCGTCGGAGGCGTTGAGGGCGTAGACGTTGCCGTCGAGGTTCCCGACGTAGAGCGTGCCGTTCGAGAGCGTCACGGAGGCGTCCACCGACCCGACGTTCGCCTCCCAGACCTTCGTGGCGCCGGACTCGGTGAAGCTCAGGCACCAGACGGTCGAGCTGCTCCCTCCCGCGAGCTGGCGGCTCGTGAAGTAGACGCGGTTCGTCGCGTAGTCGACGAGCGGCTGGCCGCTGATGATCCCGATGCCGTTCGTCCCCTTCCCGTTGTCGAAGCGCCAGAGTACGTCGAGCGTGTCGGGGTTCAGGCCGATGAGCTCGTTCATCGGCAGAGCGGCGACGGTGTTCCGGGTCCCGACGATGAGGACGTCGTAGGCGCCGCCGTAGTCCCGGAGCATCGCGCCCGGGCTGTGCTGGATGCCGTCGCCCAGGACGGCGCTCGAGCGGAGGAGCGCGCCGGTCAGGGCGTCGGCCACGTAGACGCGGCCGTCCTGCGAGGTCACGTAGACGACCTTGCGGACACCGTTGACGGTGAAGCTGGGGAAGTTGACCGGGATCGGGCGACCCTGTGAGGGGGCGTTCATCAGGAGCGGCTTCCAGCCCGCGGGCCAGTCGCCGCCCGTCGCGCCGAGCGTCATCGCGTGGAGGCCGCGGTCGTTCGAGACGGTGTAGAGAGCGCCGGGTGTTCCGCTGGCCGTGGGCAGGAGCCCTGGCGGAACCACCGAGGTCGCGCCGGTGGAGTAGGCCCAGGAGGCCTTTGGAGGGCCGTTGAAGGGAACGGCGCTGGCGAACTTGCCGCCGGAGGAGGCGGCGGCCGAACGAGTGAAGACGCCGTAGGAATAGGTCGTGCCCGGCGTCTGCGAAGAGTGCACGAACGTGCCGATCGCGCCGGCAGCCGCGCTCCCGCACGGCCCGTCGGGCATGCCGCAGAGAAGCTGCGAGCCTGCGTCGTCGGCCGAGGTCGGGTAGACGCCGTCCGACCGGTACCGAATGACGATCGCGTTGACGTCCGTGGCTGGGTTGACCCAGTGGAGCGTCGTCGAAGCCGTGCCGTTGCTGGTCGCCGCGGTGAAGACGCGGACTGGCGGCGGGACCGCTGACCCGTCGCCACAGGCGGCGTTGACCGTCACTGCGACGGGATTCGAGGTCGACTCCCCGTAGTCGCCCGCATACCGGATGGTACAGACGACCTCTGCGACGCCGCCGTCGTAGATGTCCGGGAAGTCGGCGCCGTTGACGGTGTAGGTCGGACCCGTCTGGCCGACGAGGGCCGTGACGGACCCGTAGAGCGGCCTGTAGCCCCATTGATAGGTCCTTGCCGGGCCGGCCGTCGTCGCCGTGACCGTCGGGCCCATCTGGTCGCGGCAGATCGATACGGCTGTCGCCGGCAGGACGTGCGCGGGCGGGCTCAGGCGATAGACGGTCCCACCGGTGGAGCTCGTGTCGCCGCCGGTCCTCGATGTGGTTCCGTAGAGCCTGCCGTCGCTCGTCTGAAGCAGTGGGCCTGTCGGCGCGTCTCCCTGGCTGTCGCGCGCGTCGAAGCTGTAGAGAAGCGAGAAGACCCCCGCGGCGGGCGAGAACACATACGCCGCGCCGGCGTCAACGTTCTCGCCACCGCCGCGCGTCGTGCCGTAGAGGAACCCGTCGTCTCCGACGACGAGGGGGCCGTCCGGGCTCCGGCCGTCGAAGCTGCTGAAGGAGAAGACCGTCGAGAACGATCTCCCGTCCACGCCGATGTGGAAGATGGTGCCCCTGTCGCCGGTACCTCCCGCGGTCGTCGTGCCGTAGATCAGCCCGTCGGACCCCTCGACGAGTCCGCCGTTCGCGTATCTGCCTTCGGGGCCCGAGGTCTCGAACGAATGCAGCGTCGTAACGGAGCCTCCCGGCGGCAGGTCGACCCGGAAGATGCTGCCCGCGTAATTTGCTCCCCCCTGCCGGGTGCCTCCGTAGAACGAGGACCCCTTGCGAAGGAGCGACCCTTGCGGCTCGGACCCGGACTGAAGGGCGGCCACCGATTCGAAGGCGAGCGTCGCTGGATTCAATCGGAAGACCGCGGCGCCGCCATAGTACGAGTCGCCGCTCGTCACGCCGTAGAGGAAGCCGTCTCCACCGTTCACCAGTCCGCCCAGCGGCCTGCAGCCGTCGGGACACGACGAGTCGTCGAACGAGCGAATCACCTCAAACGCGGAGCCGTCCGTGCCGAGACGGAAGAGCGTGCCCCCTCCGTCGGGGCCGCCCCAGAAGGCGACGCCGTAGAGAAGGCCGTCGGAGTGGACGTGAAGCGGGCCGATCGGCCGATCGCCGTCGACGGCGAGGCTGAAGGAGTGAAGCGTGGCGAATTGGGAGCCGTCCACCGCCACTCGAAAGACCGTCCCTGATCCCGTCGCGCCGCCCGCTTCCGTCGTGCCGTAGAAGTAGTCGCCGGCCCTGACGAGGCCCGTGCGGGGAAGGATGCCCTCTATCGTCGACGCGTCCAGGTGCGCGAGGACGCTGAACCCACTTCCGTCTTCCGCGATCCGAAAGACGGTGCCACCTCCGAGCAGCCCGGACTTCGAGCACGTTCCATAGAGGTAGCCGTCCGATCCCCTGATCAGGGCCGCGATGGGAGCTGTGCCGTCCGCCGGTGCGAACGCCCGGAGCGTCGCGAGCGCTCCAGTCGTCCGGTCCACCTTGAACAGGGTCCCTCCCCAGTACTCTCCACCCGACGAGGTCGTCCCGTAGAGCCAGCCGTCGCTTCCCTCCAGAAGGCCGGCTTCCGGAGTCCGGCCTTCCGACCCGATCAGCGAATGCAGGATCGTGTAGTCGCTCAACGCCGGGTTGAATCGGTAGATCACGCCGTTGCCACTGGCTCCTCCTTCCGAAGTGACGCCATAGAGCATCCCGTCGCTCGCCTTGAGGAGGCCCCCAACGGGTCTGGAGCCGGGCGAGGTCGCGAATGAGTGACGGACCTCGAAGCCGAGCCCATCTGTGCCGATCCGGAAAAGGGTCCCGTCGGTGGCACCGGTGCCGTAGCCGCCGCTCATCGTGCCGTACAGGAACCCGTCGTCTCCACGCACGAGCGTTCCGACGGGGTGGGCGCCTTCAGAAGGGCCGAGCGTCCGGAGCTTGACGAAGGAGCTGCCGTCCCTTGCGATCTTGAAGATCGTCGACGTGTATGTGTAGGTCGTTCCATACAGGAATCCGTCGCCCCCGTCGAGGAGGGCGGAGAAGGGCATGGATCCGTCCGTGCCGGCGAACGAATGAAGGGTCGTGAGGCGTGCCGAGGCGTCGATGCGATACACCGTCCCGGCGTCCGAGCCCCCACCATTCTGCGTCGTGCCGTACAGGAACCCGTCGCCGCCGTCCAACAGGCCTGCCTGGGGTGACCTTCCGTCGCGCCCGCCGAAAGAATGAAAGACGGAGAGGGTGTAGCCGCCGAGGCCGTCCGGCGTGAGTTTGTAGATGGCGCCGGAGCCTGCGCTCGTCGTCCCGTACAAGACGCCGCCCGAGGTTTCCAGCAGTCTTCCGCGCGAGGGTGCAGCGGGTTGCGCCAGCGTCCCGAACGAATGCAGCACGTCCAGGGAGTTCTGCGACGCAGCCAGAGGGGCAATGGCGAGGTGAGCGAAGGCGACGCATGCGGCCGCGCGGGAGGTGCGGGGGCGGCCAACCTTGCGAAGCCTGGTCCTGCTCATGACGAAGAGCCGACGTCGGGCCACGGTCGCGAAACGAGACTCCTGATACAAATGAGCCCCCTCTCCGGAAAAGGCAACAATAAAGGCAACGAATGAGGATACCAGAGAGGACTCCACCGAGGCGGATCGTCGTTGACAAGCCCGGCGCGACCCTGTTCACCGACTCGTCGGCGAGCAGGATCCGGACGGCTTCAGCCGAGCCGGAGAAGTCGTCGAACCCGTCGCCCGGCAACGCCTGCGAGGGCCGGACGCAGGCCCGGAATCGACTCAGCCAGGACGCGCAGGTGCGCGTACAGCCGCTCGCGAGCGACGAAGCGCGCCAGACGCCGTTGCACACTCGGAGGAAGGTCCCGAAGGGCGAGCAGCGGTCGGCCGCCGGGGCGAACCACGGCACAGACGCGCCCGCTCACCTGTGAGGACGGAACCACCCCCGGCATGACCGACGAGTCTCCCGCGTGAACGACGCACTCCTTCAGTGGCTCTCCCCTCAAGACGGTGCCGAGGTACCGGTGAATGAGGGGACCGCGCACCGTGTCGACGAGGATCACGTCACCGTACTCGAGGGGTCCGTTCAGGGGCTCGACCCGGACCGCCCAGCCTCGCTCGAGCGTGGGAGACATGCTCCCACCCGTCAGCTCGTGGACCGACTCGAAGAGCCGCGTCGCCGCGTCTCGCCCGAAGTCCGTCGATCCCGCTCGTGGCTCTTGCGTCGCGGCGAGCGTCGGCGTCGAGGGTGTGTTCAGGCCGCGTCCCCGTTGTCGAGGTCGAGGAGGATGGCCTCGCCCGCGACGACCTGCCACGCGATTCGCGGATGGACTCGGAGCATGGCCATTCAGCTCAGGTGAAACGACGGGTTGTCGGAGCAACGGAACGGGTCCGCCTTCGCGCACGCCGCGGCGAGGTTGCGCTTCACCTCGACCTCCTCGATCCAGGCGATGTCCGGCGGAGAGTACGGCCTCTTTCCGCGTTCACTCGCCGAGGGCTCCGGTCGATTTCCGTACAGGTCTGGCAACGAGGCGCTCCTCTCGGTCAAGGCGTTGGCTCTGGGCTCAGGGCTGGAGAACGAAGGTGGCGGAGCAGGGTCGGGCGCCGCCCACGAAGGCCTGCACGATCCAGTCTCCGTAGAGGCCGCTCTCCATGATCACCGTGCCGCCGACCGGCAGGCGGGCCTCGACGGTCTGCGCCGGCGTGCCGTCCACCTTCGTGCTCTTCGGCTGCTGCACGGCGAGCGGGAAGGGGTATCCCGGCACCCGACGCTCCGCCTCACCCTTCTTCGTCGAAGACCTCACGGGCACGTCGATCGTCTGATAGAGGTTCCCCTTCGGGGTCGTGAAGCGGAACGTCACGACGTCCGCGGCCTCGAACTCCACGGTGGAAGGAATGACGGCCCTGACCCGAACGTCGAGGATCTTCGTGGCCCGAAACGTCTTCTTCTTTGTCCATGCGGTGTCTTCGGACTTGTCCGCGGTGACGATGAGGGCGGAGCACGCCTTCGGGCCGGCTTTGCCGATGTCGGCGCAGGTTGCCCGCGAGGGGTAGACGGCGATCGCGGCCAGCGTGGCGAGCGCGAAAGCGGCAGTAGCGTTCGTTCTCATCGCAGCTTCCTCAGAAGGGGTACGAGGCGGCGTGGACGGCCCCCTCGTCGGTCCCGACGTAGATCACGCCGTTCACCGAGTCCATCGTCGGGCGGCCGATCTGCGCAGGGTGCGGCGTGAGGGTGACTCCGACGGGCGCGGGAGGACCCGGGACCGTCACGTCGAACTCCAGCAGCTGACCTGTGCCGGTGCCCACGTAGGAGCTGCCGGCATAGACGAGAGGGTTCGAGGGGCTGGTGACCCCGGGAGCAGGAGTCCAGTACGCCGTCGGGGCTGTTCCGGCGCCGTTGTCGGTGATCGCCCAGGTCTTGCGGGTCGTGGAGAAGTAGAGGCGATTGCCGGTCCCGGCGGACCAGACGAGGCTCCGGACGGGCCCGTCTCCCGTAACGAACGGCGTCGTCCACTTGAACGTCCCGTCGGAGGCGTTGAGGGCGTAGACGTTGCCGTCGAGGTTCCCGACGTAGAGCGTGCCGTTCGAGAGCGTCACGGAGGCGTCCACCGACCCGACGTTCGCCTCCCAGACCTTCGTGGCGCCGGACTCGGTGAAGCTCAGGCACCAGACGGTCGAGCTGCTCCCTCCCGCGAGCTGGCGGCTCGTGAAGTAGACGCGGTTCGTCGCGTAGTCGACGAGCGGCTGGCCGCTGATGATCCCGATGCCGTTCGTCCCCTTCCCGTTGTCGAAGCGCCAGAGTACGTCGAGCGTGTCGGGGTTCAGGCCGATGAGCTCGTTCATCGGCAGAGCGGCGACGGTGTTCCGGGTCCCGACGATGAGGACGTCGTAGGCGCCGCCGTAGTCCCGGAGCATCGCGCCCGGGCTGTGCTGGATGCCGTCGCCCAGGACGGCGCTCGAGCGGAGGAGCGCGCCGGTCAGGGCGTCGGCCACGTAGACGCGGCCGTCCTGCGAGGTCACGTAGACGACCTTGCGGACACCGTTGACGGTGAAGCTGGGGAAGTTGACCGGGATCGGGCGACCCTGTGAGGGGGCGTTCATCAGGAGCGGCTTCCAGCCGGCCGGCCAGTCGCCGCCGGTCGCGCCAAGCGTCATCGCGTGGAGACCGCGGTCGTTGGAGACCGTGTAGAGCGCGCCCGGCGCTTCGCCGACGGTCGGACGCAGGCCGGAAGGGACGACGGACGAGGCGGACGTGTTGTAGGCCCACTTCACCGCGCCCGAAGTCGCCTGCGGCCTGCCGGAGACGAACCGCCCGCTCGAATAGGACCCGCCAGCGTCGACGAAAGCGCTGTAGAAGTAGGTCACGTCGTTCGTGATCGGCGTGTGGACGAAGGAGTCGTGCGCGCCCGCGGTCCCTGCGACCGTCGCGAGCGGAAGTCCGTCCGTCGGCGACATCGGATACCCCGTCGTGCCGTAGCGCAGGACCGTCGAGGAGTACGACCCGGAGGGGTTGACCCACTCGAGCTTGTTCTGCCCGTCGCCCGAGCGTGCCGTCAGGACGGCCACGTCCTCCGGTTCCGTCGGGCAGGACGTTCCGGCCGGCACGGTCCCGGAAAGCCTGACGAGGTTGTCGTCCTCGTCACCTCCGTTGCACGGCCCGGCCGAGCCGATCCCGGAGTTCTCGGCCCTCACGACGTAGTAGAAAGTGACGTCGCGGTCGGCGTGCATGTCGTTGTAGAACGTGGTCGTGAGACATCTCTCGAGAAGGGAGGCCGACGAGGGGACGAAGCTCGAGTTGGTCGAGCGATAGACGTTGTAGACCAGGGAACGGCTGCGTGGGCACGAGCTCGTACCCGCCGGCCACTCGAGACGGAGGCCGCATTGGTCATTGAAGCTGACCAGGCTGAGCCCCGAGGCCCCCGCGAACACCGGCTTGGAGACGGTGACGGTCGTCTGAGCGACGTTGGCCGACGCGCAGCCGTCCTGGGTGACGGTGAGAGAGTACGTCGTCGTCTGGGTCGGTGAGGCCGTGGGGGTACAGGAGCTGGGATCGGAAAGGCCCGTCGACGGAGACCAGGAACAGGCCGCCCCCCCGCTCCCGGCGAGCGTGACGGCCTCGCCGGCGCAGATCTCAGAATCTGCCCCGGCAGCGGCGACGACGAGCGGTTTCACGGCCTGCGTGTGGCTCGCCGAGGCGCTCGAGCACGCGTCGGTGACCGTCACGGTGTAGGTCGTCGTGGAGGTGGGCGAGACGGTGATCGTCCTCGTCGTGGCGCCGCCCGGGGACCAGGAGTAGGTCTGATAGCCGGCACCGGCGTCGAGCGTGATGGAAGCGCCGTTACAGCTCGGGTTGGTGCCGGCGGTTTGGGTGATGACGGGCGCGAGCTTGGCGTAGACCCATGCGGCGCCGACACCTCCGTCGTCGTCGTACCCGCCCATGATCGCCGTGCTTCCGTTCGCGGAGAGCGAAACCGACACGCCCTGGCTTGACATTCCAACGGCATTGGCACCAACAAGCTTGGCGCCCTGCTGCGTCCAGACGCCTCCGCTTCGCGAAAACAGCCACGCGGCGCCGACGTACGCGTTGTCGTCGGCCCCGCCGACGATCGCGGTGTTCCCGTCGCCGGAAATCGAAACCGAGTAGCCCTGGTGCGGCGATCCCACGGCCCCTGTCCCAACGAGCTTGGCGCCCTGCTGCGTCCAGGTTCCTCCGCTTCGCACGAAGACCCATGCGGCACCGAGGCTAACGTTGTCGTAGAGCGCGCCGACGATTGCCGTGTTCCCGTCCGCGGAAAGCGAGACCGACCAGCCTTGATACGCCGATCCCACGGCGCCAGTTCCGACGAGCTTGGCCTGCTGCGTCCAGATCCCTCCGCTTCGAACGAAGACCCATGCGGCGCCGAGGTTGCCGCTGTCGCGGAACCCGCCGACGATCGCCGTGTTCCCGTCCGCCGAGAGTGACACGGAGTAGCCTTGCTTCGCTGCTCCCACGGCTCCTGTCCCGACGAGCTTGCTTCCCTGTTGCGTCCAGACTCCGCCGCTTCGCACAAAGACCCACGCGGCGCCGGCATCGCTGCTGTCACCCGAGCCGCCCACGATCGCCGTGTTCCCGTCCGCGGAGAGTGCGACCGAATCCCCCTGGTAGCTGAACGGCCCGGACCCTGTCCCGACCAGCTTGTTTCCCTGCTGCGTCCAAACGCCCCCGCTTCGTGAAAAGACCCACGCAGCGCCGGTGCTACTGCTATCCGCGCGCCCACAAACGATCGCTGTGCTTCCGTCCGCGGAAATCGAGACCGACCAACCCTGAGACGCCCCTCCCATCGTCCCCGTACCTACGAGCTTCGCACCGTCCTGCGTCCATCCGCCTTCGCTTCGGGCGAACACCCATGCGGCACCGGTACCCAGGTTGTCGTTGTCTCCGCCGATGAGCGCCATGTTGCCATCCGCTGAGAGCGATACCGATCTACCCTGGCGCGACTTCGCCACGGCGCCGGTCCCAACGAGCTTCGCCCCCTGCTGCGTCCAGTCTCCCTCGGTTCGCGTGAAGACCCATGCAGCACCGGCGTTTCCGTTGTCGCGGGGGCCGCCTACGAATGCTGTGTTCCCGTCCGACGAAAGGGAGGCCGAGGTGCCCTGGTACACCGTCGCTCCCACGGCGCCGGTCCCAACGAGCTTGGTCCCCTGCTGTGTCCAGACACCAGCGGCGCGTGTGAATACCCACGCTGCACCGGCGCCTCCGCTGTCGTTCTTCCCGCCCACAACCGCGGTGCTCCCGTCCGACGAGAGGGAGACGGAGTATCCCTGTTGCGCGTTTCCCGAGGCTCCACTTCCGATCAGCTTGGTTCCCTCCTGGGTCCAAACCACTCCGCTTCGCGTGAAGACCCACGAGGCGCCAGCGCCTCCATTGTCGCCATACCCGCCAACGATCGCCGTGTTCCCGTTCGCGGAAACTGATACTGAAGAGCCCTGGTACGCCGATCCCACGGCTCCTGCCCCGACGAGCTTGGTGCCCTGCTGCGTCCAGACCCCTTCGCTTCGTGTGAAGACCCACGCAGCCCCTGCACCCCCGTTGTCGTAATACCCGCCCACGAACGCCGTGTTCCCATCCGCGGAAAGCGAGACCGACCAGCCTTGGTATGCCGATCCCTTGTACCCCGTGCCGACGAGCTTGGCCCCCTGCTGCGTCCACGCGCTTCCGCTTCGCGAGAACACCCACGCGGCCCCGCGGCCTCCGCTGTCGTTGTATCCGCCGACGATCGCGGTATTCCCGTCGGCGGAGAGCGACACCGAGTAACCCTGGTACACATAGAAGCCCACGGCTCCTGTGCCGACGAGCTTGGTCCCCTGCTGCATCCAGACGCCGCCATTTCGCGTGAAGACCCACGCGGCGCCGACTCCTGCGGAGTCGCCAGACCCGCCCACAAGTACGGTGTTCCCGTCAGCCGAGATCGCGACCGAGGTGCCCTGCCGTGCGGTTCCGACGTCCCCCGTCCCGACGAGCTTGGGCCCCTCCTGCGTCCAGGTTCCTCCACCTCGGGTGTAGATCCACACCGCGCCGACGCCTCCGTGGTCACCGGGCCCACCCACTGCCGCCGTGTTCCCGTCCGCGGAAACGGCCACAGAGAGTCCGCGTTCGATTGTCCCTTCCGCATCGGACCCCACCAGCTTGGGCCCCTGCTGGCAGAACTGTCCGAGCAAGCCGTGAGAGGAGAGAAGCGCCGCGAGAACGGCAACGCGGAACGTCAACATGATCTCGGCCTCCCGGGCCCTCTACCTGGACCTACTTTTCCGAACTCCTCAGCGTAGCGTTACACCTCGGGCCGCGTCAACGCTGGGTTCCTGATCCTTGGAGGAGCTTCACGCGTCGAGGCCTGGCGTGAAGCGGCGTGCTAGAGACCTCCGAAATCCGCCCTGATGCGGGCACTCACGGCGCCCTGCGCCGGAGAGCCGCCATGAAGAGCTCACCGACAGGTCGTCTGTGTCAGCCCATCATCGCGGCGAGGGCGCGGGTCTCGAGGTCGGTCGGCGAGGCGCTGGTGGAGTCGCTGGGCACGAGACGGGGCATCGGGTGAGAGTAGCGGCCTTCACGCTCCTCGGCGACCTACTCGAAGGAGACGTCGCACCGATCGCGGCCCTTCTCCGGGAGGTCGTCTCTCGATCCGCACTAGAACCATTCTCGTTCGATTCGTAGAACGGTCTAGGCCATTCTACGATATATGCGAGAATGGTCCAGATGACGGAACGGACGCGGCTCTACGGCTCGATCCTCGCGGACCACCTTCGGCGCCATCGCCAGATGGCGTTCGTGAGCGGTCCGCGCCAGGTGGGCAAGACGACGGCCTGCCGGTCTGCGGCGGATACGTACCTGAGCTGGGACAACGCCGACGACCGGAGGCTTTTCCTGCGCGGACCGTCGGCGCTTGCCGAACGACTCGGGCTCGACCGCCTCCGAGAGCAGCGGCCGGTTGTCGTTCTCGACGAGCTCCACAAGCACGCGAAATGGAAGTCGCTCCTGAAGGGGTTCTTCGACACCTGGGGAGACCGGGTGCGCGTCCTCGTGACGGGGAGCTCGCGCCTCGACGTCTTTCGACGCGGGGGCGACAGCCTCATGGGCCGGTATCTCCTCTACCGGATGCACCCGTGGTCGGTGGGGGAGTGCCTCCGAACGGAAGCGCCGGAGAGTCCCATTCATCGGGCCTCGGCGGTGAGCGATGCAGACTGGGGGGCGCTGCTCGTTCACGGAGGATTTCCCGAGCCGTTCCTCAAGCGCGACATCCGGTTCACGAGGCGGTGGCGTTCCCTTCGCCGGGAGCAGCTCTCGCGGGAGGACCTCCGTGACGTCGCCCACGTCGCGGACCTCGGCGCGATGGAGACGCTCATGGAGCTTCTGAGCGAGCGAACGGCCTCTCAGCTCGTCTACGCGGGACTCTCCCGGGAGATCGGCATCGCGCTCGACACGGCGAAGCGGTGGGTCGACCTTCTCGGGCGGCTTCACTACGGCTTCCTCGTGCGGCCCTGGTTCCGGAACGTGGAGAAGGCTCTTCGCAAGGAGCCGAAGTGGTACCTCAGGGACTGGAGCGGCGTGACGGACGTGGGGGCGCACGCGGAAACGCTCGTCGCGTGTCACCTGCTCAAGGCCGTGGAAACCTGGACGGATCTCGGGTTCGGCGACTTCGAGCTGCGCTACCTGCGCGACAAGCAGAAGCGGGAAGTGGACTTCCTCGTCGTCGCGGATCGGAAGCCGTGGTTCCTCGTCGAGGTGAAGGCGTCAGGGCAACCGCTCTCGCCGTCGCTGTCGCACTTCCAGGGGCAGACGAAGGCCGGGCACGCGTTCCAGATCGCGATGGATCTCCCCTTCGAGAACGTCGACTGCTTCAAGGAGAAGAGGCCCGTCGTCGTTCCGGCCAGGACTTTCCTGAGCCAGCTTCCCTGAAGGGAAACGGAGTTCCCTTGGGGACGCCCTCGGTCTCGAGGGCGCAGGGCGCGCAGCAGGTCTCGCCGTCCTCGATCCTTCTTGCGCCTCTTCTCCCGACGTTCTTACCCCCCGCTTCCGTACCATCAAAGACTGCCAATCGGGTGACTCGTCCGTCCGCGACGGACATGCAGGAGATGAGATGAAGAGAGCGGGTCTGGTTCTGTTCCTGTCGCTTCCGCTGACGCCGTGCGCGGGAGCGGCGCCGGTGCCGAAGGGGCCGGTGCTCGAGGCGCTGGAGAAGGGCGTCGCTCGGTCGTTCCGGCTCCTGAAGGAGAAGGGCGACCCGGCCCCCTACTTCCTGTCGTACCACGTGACGGAGTCGGAAGAGACATCGCTCTCCGCCTCGCGCGGGGCGGTGCGGCGCGACGCGACGTACCGGACGCGGCTCCTCGACATCGACGTGAGGGTCGGGGGGTACGACCTCGACAGCAGCCGGCGCCTGCGCGGGGGCGGGTACGCGTCGAACCGGGTCCGCCCGGTCTCGCTGCCCCTCGAGGACGACCCCGTCGCGCTCGAAGCGAGCCTCTGGCTCGAGACCGACCGGAGGTACCGGTCGGCCGTCGAGCGGCTCCAGCAGGTGAAGGCCGACGTCGCCGTGAAGGCCGCGGCGGACGACGCGTCGGCCGACTTCTCGCAGGAGGCGCCGGCGAAGCTCGTGGAGCCGCTTCCTCTCAGCGGCGTGCTCCCGGCCGGTTCCGCGGAGAAGCTGAAGGCGCTGTCGGCGGTCTTCGAGCGCGAAGGCGCCGTCCTCGACTCGGAGGCCGCGCTCTCGGTGAAGACGACCCGGAAGTCGTTCGCTTCGAGCGAGGGGGCGTCGGTGCAGCACGGCGACGTGACGTGGCGGCTCACGCCCTTCGCCACGACGCGCGCGGACGACGGGATGGACCTCTACCGGTTCGAGTCGTTCACGGCGCGGACGCCGGAGGGGCTGCCCGACGAGGCGACGCTCCGGAAGACGGCCGAGTCGATGACGGCCGACCTCGTCGCCCTTCGCGCGGCTCCCGTCCTCGACCCGTACACCGGGCCGGCGGTCCTCTCCGGGAAGGCGGCCGGGGTCTTCTTCCACGAGATCTTCGGGCACCGGATCGAGGGACACCGGCAGAAGGACGAGACGGACGGCCAGACGTTCACGAAGATGGTCGGGCAGCGCGTCCTCCCCGAGTTCCTGACGGTCTACGACGACCCGACGCAGAAGGTCTCGGGCTCGACGGACCTGAACGGCTTCTACCTCGTCGACGACGAGGGGGTCGCGGCCCGGCGCACGACGGTCGTCGACAAGGGGATCCTGAAGGGGTTCCTGATGTCGCGGACGCCGGTGGCGGGCTTCGCGAAGTCGAACGGGCACGGCCGTGGCCAGCCGGGGATGAGGCCCGTGGGCCGGCAGGGGAACCTCGTCATCGAGGCGGCCGCGTCGGTGCCGAACGCGAAGCTGCGCGAGATGCTCGTCGAGGAGTGCCGCAGGCAGGGGAAGCCGTTCGGTCTCTACTTCGCCGACATCTCCGGCGGGTTCACCTTCACCGGGAGGTACCTTCCGCAGGCGTTCAAGGTCGTGCCGATCATGGTCTACCGCGTCTACGCCGACGGGCGGCCCGACGAGTTGGTGCGCGGCGCGGACCTCATCGGGACGCCGCTCGTCGCGTTCAGCAGGATCGTCGCGGCGGGAGACGAAGGGGGAATCATCAACGGCTACTGCGGGGCCGAATCGGGCACGGTTCCCGTATCGGCGGTCGCCCCGAGCCTCCTGACGTCGCAGATCGAGGTCCAGAAGAAGGCGAAGTCGTCGGAGCGGCCGCCCATACTCCCGCCGCCGGCGGCGGAGGTGAAGCCGTGAACGCGCCACGCATCGGCGCGGCCCTCGCGGTCGCCGCAGCGCTTCTCTCCGGCCCGATCGCCGCGGCCGATGCTCCCACGCCCGGGCGCGACCCGGTCCTCTCGGCGCTCGAGGCCGAGCTCGCTCGCTCGGTGGAGCGGCTCCGGCTCGACGGCGTGGAGAGGCCGTACTTCATCTCGCACACGGTCACCGACACCAACGTCCGGCGCGTCGAGGCGACGTTCGGGGCCGTCGTGAGGTCGACCGTCGAGAAGTCTCGGCGTCTCAGGACCGACGTCCGCGTCGGAAGCTACGACGTCGACAGCTCGGAGTTCCTGGCCGGGCGCTCGCCGTACGAGCGGTTCGACGCCTTCCCGCGGATGCTCGTGACCGACGACGACGAGATGGCGATAAGGCACGAGGTCTGGCTCGCGACCGACGAGGCGTACAAGGCGGCCGCGGAGCGTCTCGAGCGGAAGAAGGCCGTGCTCGCGAACCGGGTGGAGAAGGACCCGGTCCCCGACTTCAGCCGCGAGAGGCCGTTCGTCTCGCTTGCCCCGCGCCGCGCCGCACCCGAGCCGGGGGAGTGGCCGGAGCGCGTGAAGCGCCTCTCGGCGATCTTCCGCGAGCTCCCCGACGTCCAGGAGTCGAGCCTCGTCCTGACGATCGCCTCGGTGAACCGGACGTTCGTCAACAGCGAGGGGACCCGTGTCCGCGTGCCGTCCGCACGCTGGTCGATCGAAGTCCAGGCCTCGACGCAGGCCGAGGACGGCGCGCCGCTGAAGCGTGTGTTGAGTTTCCACGAGGTCGAGCCGTCGCGCCTTCCCACGGAGGCCGTGCTTGGCGCGGCGATCCGGAAGATGGCCGCCGAGCTGAGCGCGCTGCGCGTCGCCCCCGTCCTCGAGAGCTACACGGGGCCGGTGCTCTTCGCGGACGAGGCGGCGCCGACGCTCTTCGCCGACCTCTTCGCGCCGCAGCTCTCCGGCCGGCGACCGCCGCTGACGGCCCGGCCCGCGACGGGCGGGGCGGAGCAGGGGTCCGACCTGGCCGGCCGGCTGGGCCGGCTCGTCCTCCCCGTCTTCCTCGGCGTCGTGGACGACCCCACGCTCGCGAGCGACGGCGGCCGGACCCTCCTCGGGTCGTACGACGTCGACGACGAGGGCGTGCCGCCCGGACGTTGACGCTCGTCGACCGGGGCGTCCTGAAGACGCTCGCGATGGGACGGCGGCCGCGCAAGGAGATCGCGGCGTCGAACGGCCACGCGCGCGGATCGAGCTACTTCCCCCCGGCGCCGGCGGTGAGCAACCTCCTCGTCCGCGCCTCGTCGGGCCGGAGCCACGAGGAGCTGAAGAAGGAGCTGATCCAGCAGGCGACCGCCCAGGGCCTGCCGTTCGCGCTTCTCGTCCGCGCGCTCGGGCCGGGCCGGACGGAAGAGACGGATATGTTCGGGATGTCGTTCGGCGAGGCTCGACCGCGCTCGCCGCTCGGCGATCCGGCCCTCGCCTGGAAGGTCTTCCCGGACGGGCGTGAGGAGCTTGTGCGCGGCCTCTCGTTCGGTCCGGTCGCGATCCGCGATCTCCGCGACATCTCGGCCGCGGGGACCGACACGTGGGTCCTCTCCCGCCCGAGCTCCGTCGGCGCCCATGCTCCGGTCTCGGTCGTGGCCCCCGAGCTTCTCTTCCCGGATCTGGAGCTGCGCCGCGACACGAGCACGGCGCCGAAACCTCCGCTCCTCTCGAACCCGTGGTTCGACAAGAGCGCGGCGGGAAAGGGAGCGAAGAAGAGGTAGCCGTCGTCGTCGTGCGTCACGACTCCGCGCCGTTGTCCGCGAGGTTAGTCACCGACACGCGATCCTGGCCCAGCCCGACTTCGTCGTCGAGCCGGACCACGGCTTCCTCTTCCTCGCGACCGAGGGGGAGCCGATCGCCCTGAAGACGCTCAGCCTCTACGTGAGCCGGTACGTCCGGGGCTCGGGCGTGGCGCGGACGGGCTCGTGCCACCTCTTCGGGCACGCGATGGCGACGCTGATGCTCGAGAACGGGGCCGACGTCCGGATGATCCCGGCGATCCTCGGGCACGTGAAGCCGACGACGACGGAGATCTACACCCGCGTGGCGATCACGAAGCTCAATGAGATCCACACGGCCACCCACCCGGCGGCCCGGCTGGGGCCGCAAGGCAAGAAGCCCGATGCGTGAATCCCGAACTCGACCGAACCGCTATCATGAGGGGGCCATGGGCGAGCTGCCGCGCATCACCTTCAACCCGAAAGTCATGGGCGGCAAGCCGTGCATCCGCGGGATGCGCGTGACGGTGAGCACTGTGGTCGGGCTCGTCGCCACCGAGCACACGCACGCCGAGATCCTGGAGCTCTATCCCTACCTTGAGGAAGAGGACATCCGGGAGGCGCTGCAGTACGCGGCCTGGCGCGCGGGCGAGGTCGAGATACCTCTGGCCTCGGCGTGAAGCTCCTGCTCGACATGAACCTCTCGCCCCGCTGGGCGGAGCTCCTCCGCCAGGCGGGCCACGACGCCGTCCACTGGTCGACCGTCGGTGCGGCCACGGCGGAGGACGTCGAGCTGATGACCTGGGCGCGGACGCACGGCTACGTCGTCGTGACGAACGACCTGGACTTCGGGGCGATCCTGGCCGCGACGCAGGCCGAAGGGCCGAGCGTCCTCCAGATGCGGACGGCGGCCGTCTCCCCGCGCTCCCTCGGGGATCGCCTCCGCAAGGCGCTCGGGCGCTTCGAGCAGGACCTCCTGGCTGGAGCGCTGATCACGGTGGACGAAAGGCGCGAGCGGGTCCGGCTGCTGCCGATCAAGCTCCAGCGCCCGGAGCCCGGGGACTGACGGGGGGAGCTATCCCGGGGCGAGGAGCGCCGGTCGCGGAGTCGGCGAGAATCGTCGCGATGCCGACGATCGAGCCCTCCTTTCCGCCTCTCGTGACGATGGAGCTCCCCGGGTGGGAGCTCTCGTGGTCCGAGCTGGCGCCGACCGGAGAGGGCGGGGACGCGCTCGCCCGGGCGAGGCTCGAAGCCGCGGCCGAGGTGCGCGGCCGCCTGAAGCTCGAGACGCTGTCGGAGCACCCGGCGGTCGCGGGGCTCCGACGCCTCTTTCGCCGCGCGGGGTGCGACCCGACGCGCTACCGGTCGGGTTCCGAGGCGCTGCTCCGGCGTGTGCTGAAGGGAGAGGAGGTGCCGGAGGTCCACCCGCTCGTCGACCTCGGGAACCTCGTCGCCCTCGAGCTCGCGACGAACGTCTGCGTGATGGACGCCGACAGGGCGACGCCGCCGTTCGTCTTCCGTGCCGGACGGCCGGGCGAGGAGATGCTCTCGCTGCGGGGTCCGTTCGACTGCGCGGGGAAGCCGCTCCTCGTCGACGAGGTCGGCCCCGCCGACGTGCCGATCACAGGGGCCGACCGGCTCCGCGTGACGGATGCGACGCGGCGCGCGTGGCTCATCGTCTATCTGCCCGCGGGCGTCGTCTCGGCCGAGGTCGCGTCCGCCGCGGTGCGACGCCTGGCGGAGCGAACCGGCGTGGCGCGGATCACGGCGACCGGCGCCGGTTGACGGCTCGCTCCGGCTCCCGTCGGCGCCCGGGAGCGTCGCGGCGAGGTCGTCGGGGACGAGCGGTGGTCCGAGGAACCCGCCCGCGGGCTCCACGACGGCGTCGTACCGGCTCTTCGGCAGGGGGGCGTTCTCGAGAGTCGCGAAGAACGCGACGGCGCGGTCGATCTGCTCCCACGCGGATTCCGTGTTCCCGTCGAAAAGGGCCACGCGGCCGTCCTCGAGGTCGTTCAGCGCGGCCTCGTGATTCGCGACGAAGGCGTCGAGTCGGTCGGCGACCTCACGGTCGATCGGCCCGAGGTCGGTCACGAGGAGGTCTCCGCCGTCGAGATCGCCCCCTTCCCAGAGAGCGAGGGCGAAGGGCCCGCGGTCGGAAGGGGGACCGGTTTCGCGGCGGCCGACGCCTCATAGAGCTTCCTCGCCTCGGCGAGCTTCCCGGTCTCGGCGAGGCGGCAGGCTTCGAGGACGCGGGCCTCGGCGAGCGAAGGCGAGGCGGTGGCGCCGACGGCCAGCGCTCCGGCGGCGAAGAGGAGCCAGGTCCAGGTGGGGAAGGCCGGGAGTGAGGCTCCCCGGGACGGGCCGATGGGGGACCCGTCCTCGACTCCGGGCGGAGCCGGAGTCAGGGAGAGCGGGACGATCCCCTTTCGTCCCATGTGGAGCGTGAGGAAGAAGTCGAAGAGCCGTGGGAGGAGGATGAAGAGGACGCCGAGGACGGCCGCGACGAGGAGGACCTCGGAGTCGCGTGTGGCGACGGCGGCGACGATCGCGAAGAGGGCGAAGCAGAGGACGGCGATCGACCCGACGAACTCGAGGGACCCGAGGAGAAAGTGCCGGAGGTAGATGTCTCCGACGCCAGGGACGAGGGCCGAGAGCCAGGTCGCCCACTTCGGGCTGCGGAACGGGATGCGACAGGCCGGGTCGGGCAGCGCTCGGCCGACCCGACCGGCCCCGGGACGACGCGGAGGCAGGCCGGGCAGAGGTGCTCGACGGATCCCTCGCTTGCGCGCGGAGCCGTGGGGGAGCCGGGGAGGAGCGCGACCAGGGCGTTCCGGTCGACCCTCGGCACGGACGTAAACGTTTGCCATCGTCCGCCCCTCAGTCTCCAACGGTGGCCCGCCGGAGACGCCCCTCGTGCTCGTGCCGCGAATGGCGGAGTTCACGTCGCGCGCTGCAGTCGCGAGCCGACTGTGGACGGCGGCGCCGGTCAGTCGACGCTTGGAAGGCTCGAGGCCTCGGCGGCGTCGTCCTCGCTTCCGTCGGCGTCGGTCCCGGTCGTGTTCGGTGTCGCGAGGAGGCGTGCCCTCGCGAGGGCGGCTTTCCCGAACTTCTCGCGGATCTCGTCGGCGGTCCGCGCGAGGGCACGGAGCTTCTCCTGCCGCTCGTCGGAGAAGAGCGAGGGCTGGCCGACACCGGGAGCCTCGAGGCCGCTGACGCCGACGCCGAGGAGCCGGATGCCGCGCCCCTTCAGCGCGATCCGCTCCCGGAAGAGCTCCCGCGCCGCTTCGAGGACGACCTCGGCGAGGTCCGTCGGCTCGGAGAGCGTCTTCGCGCGCGTGACGGTCTCGAAGTCGCCGGTGCGGACCTTGAGGTGGACGGTCCGCGCGACGAGGCCCTCGTGGCGCAGCTCGCGGGCGACGCCATCGGCCCGCGCGAGGAGGGCCTTGTCGATGTCGGCGGGGCGCGTGAGGTCCTCGCCGTAGGTCCGTTCCTCGGAGATCGACTTCGCCTCGCGGCCCGGCTGCACGGCGCGGTCGTCGCGCCCTTGGGCGAGGGCGAGGAGGTGCTCCGCGCTCCCTTCACCGAGGATGCGGGCGAGACGTCCGGAAGGTGCGTTCACGAGGTCGACGATCCTCACGAGTCCCTGCTCGCGGAGGCGTTCGGCCGTCTTCGGGCCGACGCCCCAGAGACGCTCGACGGGGAGCGGCCAGAGTCGGGTCGGGACCTCCTCGAGCGGAATGACGACGAGCCCGTCCGGCTTCTCGAGGTCGGACGCCACCTTCGCGAGGAACTTGTTCGGAGCCACTCCGGCCGAGCCCGTGAGCCGCTCGCGATCGCGGATCTCGCGCTTGATCTCCGCGGCGATCCGGCGTCCGTCTGCGAGGTCGTGGGCGATGCCGGTCAGGTCGAGGAACGCCTCGTCGATGGAGAGCGGCTCGACGAGAGGGGAGAAGCCGTCGAGGACCTCGCGGATCCGGCGCGAGACGTCGACGTAGAGGGACATTCGCCCGGGAAGCCACACCGCGTCGGGGCAGAGCCTCTCCGCCGTGACCGACGGCATCGCCGAGCGGACGCCGAATCGCCGTGCCTCGTACGAGCAAGTGGAGACGACGCCGCGACGACCCCTGTGCCCGATGATGAGGGGGCGGCCACGGAGCGACGGGTCTTCGCGCACCTCGACCGAGGCGTAGAAGGCGTCCATGTCGAGGTGGACGACGACGCGGGGCAACGGGGCACGGGGCACGCGGGAAGATTAGCCCCCCGACCCCCGGTCCGGCCCTTCGGTCGCGGACGGAGGGGTCGGGGGAAGGCGCTCGGGGCTTCTGGCCCCGGGCCCGTCCTAGCGAGCGAGCGCGACGACCGTCGTCGGCCGCTGGAGGGCCGCCATCCCGGCCGGCGCGGGCGCCGCGCGGAAGCTGTAGCGGAAGTCGCCGATCGAGATCGAGCGGACGGCCCGGTCGTGCGTCAGCGTCGCCGACGCGGAGCGATGCGCGAGATCGAGGGGGTCGCGGCGCGCGATCGTGACGCCGACGATGGCGGACGTCTCGTCGTCGAAGACGGAGACGACGCCGCGGTCGGAGACGCGGAACTCGTAGACGCCGGCGGGGAGCGTGAGGGTTCCCGCCTGGACGGCCTGGTCGAGCCGGAAGACGGCGGCGTCGTCCGCGACCGCGGAGCCCGCGGCGAGCAGGACGAGGGCGGCGAGAGAGAAGACCTTGCAGAGGGATGACTTCATTTGGGCGTCTCCTTTGGGCACGTTGCGCTGTGGCGTCGGAGCGGACCCCTCACGGGCCGAGCGGAAGTCGGCACACGCGCTGCCGGGTTCTTTCGGGTCCGCCGGATTCTGTGTCGTTTCGTCGCACCCGCGACCTTGTCGAACCACCTCCCTGGGCCGGAGGATCGCCACGCTCGGAGACCGGATGGTCCGGAACTGCCGAGCGGGTCGTCCGCTCCTACGGGTCACCCGGAAAAAGGTTCGTTTCCGGCCCTTTCGTGTGACAGGAGTTCACACCAGCGGGTGGCCCGCGCCCGCGATCGGCGGGTCGGCGCTTCGAGTCGCGCTACCATCCCGCCAAACCAGGAACGAAGGTTCGTCCCCGAAGAGGAGGCCCCATGCGACGTCACCTCGTGACGGCCCTGTGTCTGATGCTCCTGGCTCCCGCTGCGCTCGCGCAGAAGGCGCCGAAAGACGTCTCGGAGCTCGTCGCCCGGCTCGCCTCGTCGAGCGGAAGCGAGCGCGCGAGCGCTGCCCGCTCGATCGGCTACCAGAAGGACGCCGCGCTCCCGGCGGTTCCCCGGCTCCTGGAGCTCCTCGCGGGCGACCGCGACAACGAGGTGCGCGTCTCGGCCGCGGAGGCGCTCGGCAACATCGGACCGAAGTGCGCGAAGCCGGCGGTGCCGGCGCTCATGAAGGCGGCGAAGGAGGACAAGTGGCCGAAGGTCCGCTCCGCGTCTCTGTCGGCTCTCGGCGAGATGCGGGAGGCGGCGAAGCCGGCGATCCCGCTCCTCCGGGAATCGCTCCGCGACCCGGACGGGTTCATCGCGCAGGCGGCCCGAAACGCTCTCTTCCGCGTGCAGCCGGACGCAAAGGACGAGGTCGTCGCAATCGAGGACGCGACGCGGCCGAAGCAGAAGGGGAGCCTCTTCGACGACCTCTCCCAGCTGCAGGTCGTGCTGCCCGGCCGCGCTCCGGAGGTCTACGAGCTCGCGATCTACCCCGGGTTCGCGCTCGCCACGACGGCCTGCGCCGAAGCGGGGTCGGGGCGCTGCCAGCTGAAGTACGAGGGTGGGGCCGTGACGGGCCCGAACGACGGGAGCGAGGACGACTGCGAGAAGAAGATCGCCCTCGCGAAGGTCGACTTCTCCGTGGTGCCGGGGCTGGTGAAGCAGGCGCCCGCCCTGCTCGGTGCGCCGGGCGGAGCGGTGACAGTTGTCCAGCTGAGCGCCGGCGTCTTCTGCAAGAGCTACGGCTGGATCGTCCACGTGAAGGATGGCGGAATGGTCCAGTTCAAGCTGAACGGGAAGGTCGACAAGGTCACGAAGTTCTAGTCGAACACCCTGGACGCCTGGAGTAACGGAGTTACGGAGTTCCGGAGGGCGTCGCGGCTCTCGCCAGCTCGGGGGCCGGCGAGAGCCGCGACGTCGGACCAACCAGTCAGTTCGCCACTCTCCACTCGCCGTCCTCGAGCTCGAAGCCGAGGGAGAGCGTGGAGGAGGTGGACGACACGGTCCCCGGCTCCGGCGAGCTCTGGGTGACGCTGACCAGGACGAGCGAGGCGCGGACGTCGTCCTCGACGACGATGAAGCCGCCGTCCTTCAGGCTCGCGGCCAGGTCGGCCTTCTTCGGAATCGTGCGGCGGCGGTAGGCCGCGCTCTCGGACCGCTCGCTCGCGGGCTCCGCCGCCCACTTCTCCCGGGCCCTCTTCGTGGCGAGCTGCATGAACGAGTCGTCCTTCTTCGCGTGGAGCATCTCGGCGTACTTCAGCGCGAGGGCGTAGACGGGATGCGCGCGCATCTCGTCGCCGTGGAAGCGCTCCTCTTTTGCCGGGTCCTGCGCGTTCTCGATGGCCATCGGGCCGCCCGTGAGGCGCCACGTGCCGTTCTCGAGGGCGAGGTAGGCGATCCCCATCGCGCGGTTCGGGAGCGGGGCGCGCAGCTGGCCCTCGGTGGCGTAGAGCGTCAGCGTTCCGCCCTTCCGGATCCCCTCGGCGAAGGCCTTCGGGTCGGGCGCGCGTTCCTTCCGCCGGGCGGAGAGCTCCGCTTTCTCGCTCGACTTCTTCCAGTCGGCCTGCTCGGACGCGGTGTAGAGCGCCATCCCCGCGTCGATCTTCCCGGCGCGGAAATGCTCGGCGGCCTTCAGGACGACCTGCGTGGAGGGATGCTTGAACGCCGCCTCGCCTTCGAGGACCTGCGGATCGTCCTGCGCGAACGCGCTGCGCGGGCTCCCGAGGCAAAGGAAGACGGACGCGGCAATCGCCGTGCGAGCGAGGACGTTCTTCATTCCGGGCTCCTTTCTTCAAATGATATGACATCGCAGATTTCCGACCAACCGCTTGATCGGACACGACTTGCCCCGGACGAAACGTGTTCCTCTCGCTGAGAGGCCGGCCTCGCGCCGGTACCTCGTTCGTGCGAACCTCGCCACCGCATGAGCAAGCACGACGTCGTCGTTGTCGGCGGGGGGATCAGCGGTCTGACGTTCGCGGCGGAAGCCGCACGGGCCGGACGGAAGGTCCTCGTTCTCGAGCAGGAGGATCGCGCCGGCGGCTGCCTCGCGACGCGGCGCGCGGGAAGCGGCTACTGGTTCGAGCTGGGGGCCCACACCTGCTACGACTCCTACGTCGGTTTCACGCGGGTCCTCGAGGCGTGCGGCCTCCGGGATTCCGTCGTCGGGCGCGCGAAGACGCACCTGCGCTTCCTCGACGGGGATCGCCTCGTTCCCGGCTCGAACCTGGGCGTCCTGCTGCGGCTCTTCTCGTGGCCCGAAGCGGCCGTGAGCCTCCCACGGTTGATCGGCGCGAAGAAGGACGGGAGGACCGTCGCGGAGTTCTACGGCCGCATCGTGGGGAAGCGGAACTACGCCCGCGTCCTCGGACCGATGCTCTCGGCCGTGCCGTCCCAGAGCGCCGACGGCTTCCCGGCCGGGATGCTCTTCAAGATGCGCGACACGCGACGGCAGGACTTTCCGCGGAGCTTCACCCTGGCCGGCGGGCTCCAGACGGCGGCCGAGGCGCTCGCGACGACGCCGAACGTGACCCTGACGACGGGGATGGCGGCGACGTCCGTCGCCGCCATCGGCGACGGCTGGGTCGTGACCTCGTCGGACGGTGCATGCCACGAGGCGCGCATCGTCGCCGTGGCGACGCCCCCCGGAGCCGCCGCAGCGTTCCTCGGCGGCGCCACACCCGAGCTGGCCGGTGCGGCCGCGGCGGTGAAGGAGGCGGTCGTCGAGACGCTCGGCTTCGCCGTCCGTTCGGCGAAGGTGTCGCGCATTCCGGTGTCGATGTTCCTCGTGCCGAAGGCCGATTCCTTCCACTCGATCGTGACGCGCGACTCCGTTCCCGACGCCGAGTGGCGGGCGTTCTCGTTCCACTTCAAGCCCGGGCTCGCGGCGAATGAGAGGCTCGAGCGAGCGGCTCGAGTGCTCGGGCTGTCGCGCGCGGACCTCGAGGAGGTCGCGGAGAAGCGAACTGTCCTCCCGTCGCCTGCCCTGGGGCACGAGGCGATCGTGGCGGAGATCGACCGCCTCTCGGCGGGAAAGAGGCTCTGTGTCCTCGGGAACTGGTTCGCCGGACTCTCGATCGAGGACTGCGTCGACCGCTCGCGGACGGAGTGGGCGCGGGTGGCGGCGCTCGGCTAGTCAGGCCGGGGCGGAAAGCCCTGCCGCTTCGAGCAGCGCCGCGATGTCCGACGGAATCGGCGCGATCGTGTCGACGCGCGCCCGCGTGACCGGGTGGTCGAACGCGAGACGGCGGGCGTGGAGCGCCTGGCGCGGGAAGTCGCGGCAGGCCGCCTGCAGCGCGGCGTCGGCGATCCCTTTCCAGCGCGGCGAGCCGTAGGTGGCGTCGCCGACGATCGGGTGCTGGATCGCCTTGAGGTGGACGCGGATCTGGTGCGTCCGCCCGGTGACGAGCGTGCAGAGGAGGAGCGAGAGCCCCGCTCGCTCGCCCGTCGACTCGGCGAGACGCTCGTAGAGCGTCGTCGACTCGCGCCCCTCGGTCTTCGAGGTGGTCATGCGTTTGCGGTCGTGAGGGTCGCGGAGGATCTTCAGGTCGACCTTCCCCTTCGCGACGGCCGTCCGGCCGTAGACGACGGCGAGGTATTCCTTCACGAGAGTCCGCGCCTTCATCGCCTTCGCCATCCCGGAGTGGGCGGCCTCCGTCTTTGCGACGACGAGGACTCCTGAGGTGTCCTTGTCCAGCCGGTGGACGAGGCCCGGGCGGTCCGCCTCGCCGGCCCAGTCCTTCGAGTGGAAGAGGAGGGCGTTCACGAGGGTGCCGTCGCGGTGGCCGACCGCGGGATGGACGACGAGGCCGGGCGGCTTGTCGAGGACGAGGAGGTGGTCGTCCTCGAAGAGGATCGAGAGCGGGATCTCCTGCGGGATCAGCTCCGGCTTCGGCGGCGGGGGAGGCGGGAGGACGGTGTCGACGGCGTCGCCGGCGGCGACCTTTGCCGCGGTCTTCGTGACGGGACGCCCGTTGACGAGGACGAGCCCCGCCTCGATCCACTCCTGGACCTTCGTCCGCGAGGCCTCAGGGAGGTCGGCGAGGTGGCGGAGGAGGACGCGGTCGAGGCGCTCGCGGTCGTCGCCGCGGTCGGCGGTGAAGCTCCGGCGAGGGCGCTCGCCGTCGCCGCTCACGCCTCGGCCGGTGCGTCGGCCTTCTTCCGGCCGGCGAGGACGATCCCGACGCCGAGGACGAAGAGCGCGATCGCGATCCCCTGCGACGTAGAGAGGTCCGTGCCCGGGACGGTCCCCCGCGGGTCGCCGCGGAAGAGCTCGACGACGAAGCGCAGGATCGCCGCTCCGACGAGGTAGACCGAGAAGGTGCGGCCCGGGACGCGCCCCTTGCCGAACCAGAGGACGAGCCCGACGAGCGCCAGGAGCCCGAGCGCCTCGTAGATCTGCGTCGGGTGCAGGGGGACGCCGATCGGAACGCCGACGTTCTCGCCCGCCTTCGGGTCGCTGAAGGTGATCGCCCAGGGCTTCGTGCACTGCCCGCCCCAGCAGCAGCCGGCGGCGAGGCAGCCGATGCGGCCGATGGCCTGTCCGAGGGCGACGGCCGGGGCGGCGGCGTCGGCGAACGCGAGGAACGGCACCTTCTTCACCTTCACGAAGAAGACCGCCGCGACGAGCGCGCCGAGCAGGCCGCCGTAGAAGACGCCGCCGGCGCGGAAGAGCTCGAGGAGGCCTCGGAAGGAGCCGAGGTAGTAGGCCGGGCCCTCGACGACGAGGAGGAGGAGCTTCGCGCCGAGGAGTCCGGAGAGGATGAGCCAGATCCCCATGTCGACGGCGGTCTCCCGGTCGATGCCGTACTCGGGTGCCCGGCGGCGAAGGAGGAGGATGCCGAGGACGAATGCGAGCCCGAGGGCGGCTCCGTAGGAGGGGAGGACGATCGGGCCGAGGTGGAGGAGCTCGGGGTGCATCAGGACTCCGGCTTCGTCTCCTCGCTCTCCGGGTTCTTCCAGATGTCGAGAGCGAGGAGGACGACGCCCACGGTGATGGCGCTGTCGGCGACGTTGAAGGAGGGCCACTCCCACCGGTCGGCGGCGTGGACGCGGAGGAAATCGGTGACCGCTCCGGCGCCGACCCGGTCGATGAGGTTCCCGATCGCGCCACCGAGGATGCCGGCAAGGGCGAGCTGCAGCCTCTTCCAGTGGACGGGGCTCCGGAACGCGTAGACGAGGACGAAGAGGAAGACCGCGAACGCGACGGTGTTCAGGAGAAGCGGCCGGTAAGGGGAGGTCGCTCCCGCGAAGAGGCCGAACGCGGCGCCGGTGTTCTCGACGTGGGTGATGTCGAAGAAGCCCGGTATGACGACGATCCGGTCGTAGAGCGGGACCCAGGCCTGGACCATCTTCTTCGTCGCCTGGTCGAGGAGGACGACGAAGGCCGCGAGGGCGAGGTAGAGGGCCCGGAGGCGGACGGGGCTCACGCCGAGGCCGCCGCGAGGATCCGCCGGCAGCGGGCGCAGAGGCCCGACGCGTCGCCGTCGCGCCGCACCTGCCAGCAGCGCGGGCACTTCGTCCCCTCGGCGGCCTGCGCCGAGACGACCGGGAGCGGCGTGCCGCCCGCTGTCGGCGTGAAGACGACCTCGGGGACGATCAGGAGCTCGGCGAAGCGCGCCTCGTCGAGCCCGACGACGGCGAGGTCGGCCTCCAGGGCGGGAGTCCTCTCGATCTCGGCCCGCGCCTGAGCGCTCGTGCCGACGACGCCGTCGCGCCGGAGCGGCTCGAGGGCGGCGACGAACGCGGCGCGGACGTCGAGGAGCCGGCCCCAGGCCGCGTGCGCCTCGTCGGAGAGCGTCGCGAGGCGGAGGTCGTCCCAGGTCGCGAGCGCGGGAGTCCCTCCCTCGTTGCCCGGCAGCGCCTCCCAGATCTCTTCCGCCGTGAACGGGCAGATCGGGTGGAGGAGGAGGGCGAGCGCCTCGGCGAGGCGGTATGCGGCAGTCTGCGCGGACCGTCGGGCCGGGTCGTCCTTCCCGAGGACGAAGAGGGCGTCCTTCCTCACGTCGCACCAGAGGGACGAGAGGTCTGTCGTCGCGAACTCGCGGAGGCGGCGCGCCACGGTGTGGAACTCGAAGCGGTCGTACGCCTTCCGGCACTCGGCGACGAGGAGGGCCGCGCGGGCGACGAGGAGACGGTCGACCGGCTCGAGCGCCTCGGGCGCGAGCGCGTTCGTCACGGGGTCGAAGTCGAAGAGGTTCGAGAGGAGGAACCGGGCCGTGTTCCGGACCTTCCGGTACGCCTCCGCCGTCCGCGTCAGGATCTCCTGGTTGAGGCGGATGTCGTCGGTGTAGTCGGACGAGGCGACCCAGAGGCGGAGGACGTCGGCGCCGTGCTTCTCGATGACGGCGTCCGGCTCGACGGTGTTGCCGTCGGACTTCGACATCTTCCGGCCGTCGCCCGCCACGACGAAGCCGTGCGTGACGACGGTCTCGTAGGGGGCGCGGCCGAGGAGCGCCACGGCGGTGAGGAGCGACGACTGGAACCAGCCGCGGTGCTGGTCGTGCCCCTCGAGGTAGAGGACGTGGGGCCTCTTCGGGTCGGCGTAGGGCGACGCGATGCCGTAGCCCGACGTGCCGAGGACGGCCGCGTGCGAGACGCCCGAGTCGAACCAGACGTCGAGGATGTCCTTCACCTTCTCGAAGGCCGTCCCCTTCCACCTCGAGGCGGGCGGGACGAAGGCGTCGGCGGGGAAGGCCTCGTCGTCCCACCACGCGTCGGCGCCGTGCTTCTCGAAGATCGCGACGAGGTTGTCGAAGAAGAGCTTCAGCTCCGCCGGGTCGTCGGCCGAGGGGTAGTACTCCGGCATCCCGTCCTTCGGCTCCTTCGGCCGGAGGATCGTGATGGGCGAGCCCCAGAGGCGCTGCCGCGAGATCGTCCACTCCAGGCGGTTCTCGACCATCGCGCCGATCCGGTTTACGCCGAACGCGGGGACCCACTCGACCCGCTCGCGGATCTCGGAGAGGGCCTTCTCGCGGAGCGCGCCGAGGTCGATGAACCACTGGTGCGTCGACCGGAAGACGACGGGGCTCTTGCAGCGCCAGCAGTGCGGGTAGCTGTGCGCGACGTCGGTCCGGCCGAGGAGGCGGGCGCCCGACAGGTCTCCCTGCTCGAGCATCGCGAGGACGGCCCGGTTCGCGTCGAGGTCGGGGCTCTTCGCCGCGACGACCCGCTTGCCGCGGAGCGGCTCGGGGACGTGCCGGTCGTAGAAGCCCGCCTCGTCGACGGGGCAGAGGGCCGGGTCGTCGACCGGGAAGCCGCTCCGCTTGACGACGTCGTGGTCCTCCCGCCCGTGGCCCGGCGCCGTGTGGACGAGGCCGGTGCCGTCGTCCGTCGAGACGTGCTCGCCGAGGAGGAACCCGAAGGAGATGCCGTCGAGGTCGAACGGGCGCCGGTACGACGGCCGGGCCATCTCGACCTCGGCCCCCTTGCGGGTCGTGCCGGGGACCGCGGCGAGGTCGCTCCAGCCGAGGGCCTTCGCCGTCGCTTCGACGAGCGGCTCGGCAAGGACGTAGAGCTTCGCCGGCTCGGAAGCCCTCCGCGCGAGGACGTACGGGATCTCGGGCCCGAGGCAGATGGCGCGATTCGCCGGGAGGGTCCAGGGGGTCGTCGTCCAGATGACGGCGAAGAGCTCGGGGTCCCCCGCGAGGGCCTCGCCCCAGAGGGCTCGAAGCGCCTCGGTGACCGGCACCGGGAACGCGACGTGGATCGAGGGGTCCTTCCGGTCCTCGTACTCCACCTCGGCCTCGGCGAGGGCGGTCTTGCAGTTGACGCACCAGAGGACCGCCTTGAAGCCGAACGTCACGAGCCCCTTCGCGAGGAACTCGCCGAACGACCGGGCGATCGTCGCCTGGTAGCCGTAGTCCATCGTCCGGTAGGGCGCCTCCCAGGCGCCGAGGATGCCGAGGCGCTGGAAGTCGTCTCGCTGGGCCACGACCCACTTCTGCGCGTACTCGCGGCAGGCCTTCCGGAACGTGACCGGGTCCATCTCGCGCTTCTTCGAGCCGAGCTCCTTGTCGACCTTCAGCTCGATCGGGAGGCCGTGGCAGTCCCAGCCGGGGACGTAGGGCGCCTCGAAGCCGGCGAGCGTCTTCGACCGGACGACGACGTCCTTCAGGATCTTGTTGAGCGCGGTCCCGATGTGGATGTGGCCGTTCGCGTAGGGCGGCCCGTCGTGCAGGATGTAGCGCGGAGCGCCGGCGGCCCGTCGCGCGGCGAGGACCTTCTCGTAGAGGCCGGAGTCGAGCCACCGGCGCAGCCGCTCCGGCTCCCGCTTCGGGAGGTCCGCCTTCATCGGGAAGGAGGTCGTGGGGAGTTGGAGCGTGGCCTTGTAGTCGCGGGCTTCCATAGAGGCTCCGGAGGTTACCGGCCGCCAACCCCCGAAGCAAGGAGCGGGCCGACCGGATCAGGGTCGTCCGCCCCGGTTCGAGACGACCGACGAGCGTCGCCGCATCGCCGAAGGCACGGTCCGACCCGTCGTGTCTGTTCAGGTCGCGAGGCTGGCTCCGCCATCCACGACGAGCGTCTGCCCCGTGATCCACCCGGCGAGCGGCGAGAGGAGGAGGAGGACCGCCGAGGCCACGTCCTCCGGCGTCCCGAGGCGGCCGAGCGGAGAGGCGGCGCGCGCGTGGGCGGCGAGCTCCTCGTACCGCGGGTGGAGCTTCACCGATGCCGTCGGCACGAGACCCGCCGAGACGGCGTTGACGAGAATCCCGCGCGGACCCAGCTCGACGGCGAGAGTCCGGACGACGGCCTCGAGGGCGGCCTTCGACGGACCGATCGCGCCGTACTCCGGTATGAAGCGCGACCCGCCGAGGCTCGAGAGGGCGACGAGCCTCCCTCCGTCCGGCATCCGCTCCGACGCCTCGCGCGCGAGGAGGAGGAACGCCCGGGCGTTCACGGCGAGCGTCAGGTCCCACTGCGCGGGCTTCACGTCGAGGAGCGGCTTGAAGGAGCCGAGGGCGGCGGAATGGACGAGAACGTCGACCCGGTCGCCGGCCGCCGCGACCAGCCCCCTCGCTTCCTCGGGGTGGACGAGATTCGCCGCGACGGTCCGGACCTCGGCGCCGAGGTCCTGGCAGGCGCGGGCGGCTTCCTCCGCCGCGGCGGCGTCGGTGCGGTAGCCGAGGACGAGGCGGGCGCCGGAAGCGGCGAGCGCGAGGGAGATCGCGCGGCCGAGGCCGCGGGTCCCGCCGGAGACGACGGCGACGCGGCCGCGAAGGTCGGGGAAGGGCGTGGTCATGCGGAGACCTCCCTGGCGGCCGGGCCGTCGGCCGCGAAAGCCGCGTTCACGTCGCGCCGGGTGTAGGTCTCCTCGCTTCCGCCGGGGCGGGTCTTCCAGCGCCAGTGGATCCACCGCCACTGCAGGGGGTCCTCCCGGACCCACGCCTCCCAGACCCGGACGATCCGCTCCGTCGTCTCGAGGACGTCGCTCGGGGTCGGGACGCCGGTTCCGGGAGGCTCGAAGAAGGCGAGGCGGAAGAGGAACCGCTCCCCGCGACGGACGGCGGCGCCGACGACGATCGGCGCGCCGGTGCGCGCGGAGAGGAGCGCCGCCGTCTTGCGGGTCGAGGCGGGGCGCCCGAAGAAGAGAGGGAACGGACCGGAGCGGCCGCCGTTCTCGTCGAGGAGGACCGCCACGCTCGTGCCCGAGCGGAGCGCGGCGAGAGCGGGAACGACCGCGCCTCTCTTTTCGATGAGGGCGCCGTCGCCGCGCCGCACGCGGCGGAGAAGCGCGTCGAGGAAGGGGTTGTCGACGCTCCGGGCCACCGCCGCGCCGCGCCCTTCGAGCGCCAGGTCGAGCATCTGCATCGCGACCTCCCAGGAGCCGAGGTGCCCCGTGACGAAGACCTTCGGGCGCGGGTCGGCGAGGATCCGCGCCTCGAGCCCGGGATCCTCGGCATCGTAGAGCGTCCTCCAGGAGCCGTCGGCCCGGCCGGGCAGGGCCGAGAAGCGGATTCCCTCCGCGAGGCTCCGCCCGAGGCTCGCGAAGACGGCTCGGACGGCGCGGCCCGCCTCGGCGCGCGACATCGACGGTCCGTAGGCGCGCCGGAGGTTGACGAGACCGGCCCGCCGCGACGTCCCCAGGACGGCCCAGGCCGCCAGTCCGTAGAGGCTCCCGAGGCGGCCGGCGGCATTCCACGGAAGGAGGCGCAGGGGGACGAGGAACGGCAGGGCCACGAGCGTGAGGAAGAGGTCGCGCGCCAGGACGAGGGCTCGGACGGGAGCGCCTCTCGTCATGCGCTCTCCCGCCGGCCGACGAGGGCCGCCAGGCCGGCGGCCGCCGCGAGCGCGGCGGCGACGGAGACGGCGGCGGGGATCAGGATCGACCAGGGCTTCTCGAGCCAGGGGTGGAGGAAGAGCTGGAGGAGCGCGCCGTGGAGGGCGCCGAAAAGCACGCCGAGCGAGGCGCCCAGGAGGCGGGCCGCCCAGGCGCTCGTCTCCTCGAGCGCCCGCTGCGCCGTGAGCGCTGCAGCAAAGACGAGGACGACGAGGACTCCCCAGGTGACGAGGCCGCCGAGGAACGGCCCAAGCCTCGGGAGGAGGGCGCCGGGGACCGTCGCGAGGTACGGCCGCACGGCGTCGAGCCCGAGGAGGAGCAGGAGCGCGCCGAGCGACGCGACGGCGGGACGCCCCTTCCTGAGGCGGGCACAGGACGCGAGGAACGCGGCCCCGGCGAGGATCGCGAGGACGCGCGGAGCGAGACGCTGGAGGTCTCCGGAACCGGCGAAGCCCCACCTCGCGTCGAGCGGCCGCGCGAGTCCCGCGGCGACGACGGCGAGGCCGGACGCGAGCGTCACGAACGCGAGGAGCGGAGGGCGGCCGGCCGGGAGGAGGGGCATCTGCCGCGAGGTCGCCGCGAGGGCGAGGGCCTGCGCGACGGGGACGAGGAGCCACGCCGCGAAGGCTCCGTAGGTCACGTCGACGAGGTTCAGGAGGAGCCACGAAGAGAGGGCCGCGGCGACGAGATAGGCGGGGGAGAGAAGGAGCCAGTATCCCAGGAACCGCCTCATGCCCCGGCCACCTCCTCCAGGGCACGGCTTCGTGCCGCCGCGAGACGCGTGGTGAGCTCCGTGGCGAGGCGCTCCCGGTCCGTGCGGCCCATCCCGGCCGGAACGGGCAGGGGCTCGCCGACGACGACGACGACGCGCGAGAAGGGGAGCGGGAGCCAGATCCTCGACCAGCTTCGCTTCAGGACGAGGCCTCGCCGGGCCGCCGCTCCCACGGGGCGGAGCGGGCGACCCGTCCGCGCCGCGCAGACGACGGCTCCGCCCTTGGCGACGCCGGACGGGCCGAGGGGCCCGTCGACGACGAGGGCGAGGGGCCCGTCGTCTCCGGGAAGACCGTGGAGGAGCTGCGCGAGCGCCTGCGCTCCGCCCCTGAGAGTGGCGCCTCGGACGACCCGGCCCCCGAGGGACGTGACGACCTCCGTCGCCCAGTCGCCGTCTCGGCCGGGTGCGACCAAAGTCGTGAAGCGCGCCCGACCGAGGACGCCCGCGAGGGCGAGAGCGTCCCTCTCGCAGATGGCGAAGACCTCGGGGCCGAACGGGTAGGTGGCGGGGGTCACGCGGGACCCGTCGGGGAGGATTCCCTCCAGGCGAAGCGTCCGGTGGAGGAGGCCGTAGATCCGGCCGAGCGCGCGGGCGAGCGAGCGCGGTGGCGAGCGGCGGATCTTCACGCCCGCACGAACGCGAGGCAGGCCGTCTGGCCGCCGAACGCGAAGGAGTTCGAGAGCGCCGCCCGGAGGTCGACGCGCCGGGCTCCCTCCGGGACGGTGTCGATCTCGCACTCGGGGTCGCGAAGCTCCTGGTTGAGCGTGGGGTGGACGCGTCCGTCCCGGAGCGAGAGCGCGGTGACGATCGCCTCCACGGCGCCCGCGGCCACCGTGAGGTGGCCGATCATCGATTTCGTCGAGCTGACGGCGACGCCGTCGAGCCGCGAACCGAAGACCGCCTTCATCGCCCGGACCTCCACCCGGTCGCCTCCCGGCGTCGAGGTCCCGTGCGCGTTGACGTAGTCGACGTCGTCGGGCGAGAGCCCGGCGTCGTCGAGGGCGCGGCGCATCGCGAGGGCGGCCCCGAGGCCCTCCGGGTGGGGGTCCGTCACGCGGTAGGAATCGCACGCGGAGCCGAATCCTGCCACCTCGGCGAGGACGTCCGCACCTCGCGCGCGGGCGTGCTCACGCTCCTCGAGGACGAGGAACCCCGCCCCCTCTCCGAGGACGAAGCCGTCGCGCGCGCCGTCGAACGGGCGGCTGGCGCGTTCGGGCGCGTCGTTGCGACGGGAGAGAGCGCCGAGCAGGCAGAACGACGCGAGGCCCATCGGGTAGATCTCGGAGTCGGACGCGCCCGCGAGGACAACGTCCGCTTCGCCGCGGCGAATCCAGCGAAAGGCGTCGCCGACCGCCTGGGTCCCGCCCGCGCAGGCGGTCATCGACGCGAGGAGAGGGCCGCCGATCCCCGCCGCGCGCGCGAGGTGCGCGGCGAGCGCGCCCGGGCTCTGCCGGTCGGCCGCGTGAGGGAGGAGGCCGAGGCGCAGCTCCTCCGCGAACGCCTTCCCGTCGAAGCCTCCCCGGGCCGCTCCCGCGGCGGCGGCTCCGAAGACCTCGGCGTGACCGTAGGTCCCCATGCCCGTCGCGAGGGAAAGGCCCGCGGAAGCGGCCCAGGGGCCTCGCGGCGCGAGGCCGGCGGCGGAAAGCGCCTGCGAGGCCGCTTCGGCCGCGAAGTCCCAGATCCTCCCGCGCCCGCCGAACTCCTCGCCGAGCACGCTCGCCGGGGCCCCTGCGGGGGCGAGCGCCTCGGCGGCGATGCGCGTCGGGTAGGAGGACGCGTCGAAGCGCCGGATCGGGCCGATGGCGGACCGTCCGGCGAGGAGGTTCTCCCAGAGGCCGGCCGCACCGTCCGCGCCCGGCGCGACGAGTCCGGCCCCGGTCACGACGACGCGTCGGCGCGTTCTCATTCCGGCGACGCGGCTCCTCCCGAGAGGCGCTTCTCCAGGTACTCCACAACGGTCCCGACGGTGATGAGGCGGGGGAGGTCCGAGCGCGTGGGGCGGTCCGGGACGCGATCCCAGCGGAACCCGGGCCTGCGGACTTTCAGCTGCGCGAGCCGCTCGGCGAGCGCGTCGGGGTCGTCACCGACGCCGTCGAACGACCCCTGCCAGATCTCCTCCTCTGGGATCTTCAGGCCGAAGTCGCTCTCGAGGCGGAAGACGATGTCGAGGAAGTCGATCGACTCGGCGCCCAGGTCGTCGACGAGGGACGCGTCGAGAGTCACCCGCTCGGCGGGCTGGTCGAGGGCGTCGGCGACGATCGAGAGGACGCGGGATTCGATTTCCGAAGGGGACGGGTTCATGCGGCACTCCGGGCCGCCTCATCGGGCGGCAGGACCAGTAAGGCCGAGGCTTCTCCGGCAGGTCCCATGGCGACGGCCGCGACCGGGCCGGCGAGGCCTTCGGCGAGGGAGAGGACGAGTGCGGCCGGCGCGTGCGCCGCGAGGAGATTCCCGGCGAGGCGCTCGAGCTGGCGGGAGGGGGCGGGCGTCGCGTCGGCCGCGAGCGCGGCGAGCCGGGTCCCCGCGGACAGGGCGTGGGCACCCACCTCGCCGAGGAGGCGGGCCCCGCGCGCGAGCGCGGCCTCCCGCTCCTCGAAAAGGACGACGGCCGCCCCTTCGGCGGGAACGAGCGGAGAGGGGCCCGAGAGGAGGCCCTTCTGCTCGAGCGCGGCGAACGCGAACGGGTGGACGGCGGAGTCGGCACCACCGGCGAGGACGGCGTCGGCGCGCCCTTCGGCGATCCACGCGGCCCCCTCGACGATCGCCGAGAGACCCGCGGCCCACCCCGTCATCACGGTGGTGTTCGGTCCGCGCGCCTCCCGCTGGATCGCCACGTGGGCGCTGGTCATGTTGGGGAGGTGGACGAGGAGCCAGAGAGGGTTGAGGCCCGCGAGGGCCGCCTCGCCGAACGCGTCGGTGTCGCGGGCCGAGAGGGCCGGGTCCTCCGAACGCGCGAGGGCCGCGGAGAGCTCCTCGGCGCCGAGGTCGGAGCCGCTCGTTCCGATCGAGACGCCGAGGCCGTCGCACGGCCCCGCGGGGAAGCCGGCGTCTTCGAGCGCCATCGCGGCCGCGCAGACGGCGAACCGCGTCCTGCGGTCGCAGAGCTTCAGCGCCTTGGGAACGCGGAAGTACGCGCGGGGGTCGAGGCCGCGCACCTCGCCGGCGAGCGGCGACGCGAACGGGCTCGCGTCGAAGAGCGTGGCGGGAGCGATGGCGCACCGGCCCTCGGCGAGCGCCAGCCGCGTCGCCCCGAGGCCGGTGCCGAGGGGTGTCAGGAGGCCGAGGCCGGTGACGACGACGCGCCGCTCCCTCACGTGCCCGGTCCGTCCCGCCCCTCGAGCGCCGCCACCTTCTCCTCCAGCTCCCTGAGCCGGCGCAGGAGCTCCGGGAGCCGCGCGACGATGGGGAAGACACGCCGGGCCTCCGCCGCGGGAAGCGCGGGGGCGCCGTGCCAGATTCCGGGGCCGATGTCGCGGTGGACTCCCGCCTGCGCGCCGACGACCGTCCCCTCGGCGAGGGTGACGTGGTCCGCGATGCCGGACTGGCCCGCGAGGATGCTGAGGCGCCCGACCTTCACGCTTCCGGAGAGGCCCGCCTGCCCGATGACGCAGCAGTGCTCGCCGACCTGGGTGTTGTGGCCGACCTGGACGAGGTTGTCGATCTTCGTCCCCGCCCCGATTCTCGTAGCGCCCACGGTCGCGCGGTCGACGCAGGAGTTCGACCCGATCTCCACGTCGTCGGCGATCTCGACGGTCCCGATCTGCGGGACCTTGTGCTGCACTCCGCCAGCGTCGCGCTCATAGCCAAAGCCGTCGCTCCCGATGACGCTTCCCGCGTGGATCCGAACGCGGCGTCCGACCGTCACGCCGGGGTAGAGGATGACGCCGGGAAAGAGAACCGAGTCGTCGCCCACCCTCGCGCCTTCTCCGACGACGGCGAGCGGGTGAACGCGGACGCGCGCGCCGAGGCGGGCCCCGGCCTCGACGACGGCCCCGGGGCCGACCCAGACCCCTTCTCCCATCTCCGCGCCCGGGTCGACGTACGCGCGGGGATCGACTCCCGGCCCGCGCGCGTCGTCGGGCGCGAAGTGGGCGAGGAGAGCGACGAACGCCCGGCGGGGGTAAGGGACCCGAACGATGGAACGCCCCGGCGCCTCGGTCCCTGGCGGGACGACGAGGGCCGATGCCCGGCACGAGGCGATCCCGGCGAGCGCCTTCCGGTCCGCGAGGACGGCGAGCGCGCCCTCGCCCGCTTCCTCCGGAGGCTCGAGCCGGTCGATCGGAGTCTCCCGGTCGCCGTCGATCTCGCCTCCCAGGAGAACGGCGATTTCGCCGAGCGTCGTCTTCCTCACGTGCCGCTCCCTTCCTCCCGGACGATGGCGCCGCCGAAGGCCGCGCCCCGCACGGGGCGCCGCTCCGCGGCCGCCAGGACGGCCTCAGCCGCCCGCGCGTCGCTGCCGCCCGCGAAGAGGAGGCGCGACACCTCCCCGAGCGCCTGCCGCTGCTCCTCGAGGAGAGAATCGTCCTCGAGGAGCCGCACCGCCGCGGCCGACAGCGCAAGGCCGCTGGCCCGGTCCTGGATGTGCTCGGGAATCGCGCGCCGCCCGAGGACGAGATTCGGGAGACCGACCGTGTCGGAGTCGATGAGGCCGAGAGCGATCGCGCTGCGGACGACGCCCATCGTCAGGGCGGCGAGACGGTAGGCGATGACCATCGGCGTTCCGATGAGGGCGGCTTCGAGGGAGGCGGTCCCCGAGGCGAGGATCGCGAGGTCGGCCGCGCGGAGCGCGTCGTGGCCGCTGGAGGTCGTTCCGAGGACTCCCCCGAGCCCTCGGCGGGCCACTTCGGCCTCGATCCGGGGCGCGAAGGCGGGATCGGCGACAGGGAGGACGAAGCGGACCATTCCGTCCCGCTCGTGAAGGAGCCGCGCGGCGTCGAGGAGGACGGGGGTGAGCCGGCGCACCTCGAGCTCCCGGCTGCCCGGAAGGATCGCCACGAGCGGTCCGGCGGGGAGTCCGAGGGCCTCGCGGGCGTGCCGTCGTTCCGCTTCCGTGGCGGGCCGCAGGACGTCGCCGAGGTAGTGCCCGACGAATGTCGTAGACGCCCCAGCGGCTCGCCAGACGCGTTCCTCGTCGGGGAACGACGTCAGGATCTCGTCGAAGCTCGGGGCGAAGACGCGGGCGAGCGAGCGCCAGATCCAGACTTGCGGAGGGAAGTACGAGAGGGTCGGGACCCCGCGGGCCCGAAGCCATCGACCGAGTACCACGTGGAAGACGTCGTTGGCGATGAGAACGGCGGCGTCGGGCGGCGAACCCGCGACGCGCCGGCGCAGGGACGCGAACGCGCGCGCCAGGCCCGGAACGACCCGGAACGACTCGCTGATCCCGACGGTCCCGAGGGCGTTCGTGCTCCGGAGGAGCTCGACGCCGGCCTCCGCCATCCGCGGGCCGCCGAGACCGAAGAAAGCGAGGTCCGAACGACGCGCTCTCAGCGCGCGCACCAGTCGCGCGCCAGCGACGTCTCCCGACACCTCTCCGGCGCTCAGGAGGATCCTCACGCGGTGCCCTTCCTTCGCGCGCGGAGACGTTCGGCGGCCTCGAAGAGAGCGAGTTGGGCGAGCGGCACGGCAACCGCGTGGAGCGCGAGGAGCCTCGTCTCCGGGTTTCGGTCGTCGACCGCCCGCGCCACGAGGACGCGCGCGGCCACGAACGTCCCCGAAAGGAGGAGGAACAGGCCCAGCCGGCGCTTCATTCCGCGGAGGAGGATAAGGCGGTCTCGACGAGGCGGCCGAGACCCGTCTCGCGGAGGATTCCCGCCCTCCACGCGTCGAATTCGGCGGAACCCGAGGGCCTCGAAACGAGGTGAAAGACGAGCCTCGCGTCGGCGACCCTCTCGTCGCCGACCGAGGCGCGGGTCCGTGCCGTCCAGACGTCCTCGCGGGTCTCTTCCAGGTCGGCCTCGAGCCGGATCTCGTCGCCCGGACGGACGAGGCGCCGAAACTTGGCCCGCTCGACCATCATCAGGAGGGGGAACCGGTCCGGCCCGACCTTCGTGGCGAGAGCCCACCCGGCCGCCTGCCCCATCGACTCCGTCAGGAGGACCCCCGGGACGATCGGGAATCCGGGGAAGTGATCCGCGAAAACGGGGTCATCGGGGCGGAACGTCTTCAGCGCCGTCGCACCTCGCCCTGGCTCGACCGAGAGGAACTGGTCGACGAGGACGAACCGCACGATCGGGGGGGCCTCAGAGGGCGGTGGCGGTCCCGCGGAGGAGCTTCACGCCGAGAGCGACCACGGCCGCGGCGAAGAAGAAGAGACCGAAGGTCGAAGCCGACGGGACGACGGCGGCGGCGGCCAGCGCGGCCCCTGAGAGGGGCGGGCCGGTCGATGTCGAGATCCCGCCCACCTCCTGGACCGTGATCGTGTCGGGCCACCCGTCCGCGTCCGTGTCCGTCAGGGGGAAGTAGATCTGCGGCGTCGTCGCGGTGGCGACGCCGAGAAGTCCGGCGCCGCTCGTCGTCCACGGCACGGTGATGAAGTCGGGGCGTCCGTCTCCCGTCGTGTCCCGCGGGACCAGGCTCATCCGGGTCTGGGGGACTCCGGTCCCTTCGACCTGCATCGTCTCGTAGATCCCGTCCGCGTTCTGGTCGAGGAGCTGGCCCGTCCCGCTGGCCGAGGAGGCGAGGGCGCGCGCTCCGCCGGCGGCCGCAGGCGGGACGTACGGAGTCTGGGTGAACGTGAAGAGGGTCCCCGCTTCGTTCGAGAAGAGCGACTGAACGGTGCCGTCCGGCCTCGTGCGGTAGGCGGAGATACCCTCGGTCTGGTAGACGGTCATGCACGGGGTCTCCGTCCCGGTTCCGGGGATCCCGGATGGGAGCCCGACGACCTGGGTGCAATCCGTCGTTTGCCGCTGGGGGTAGCCCATTCGCTCGCCCGCCTGCGGCACTCCATCCCCGTTCATGTCGAACCAGATCTGGCTGCTGGCACTCCACGGACCGGGTCCGGCGGACGGTCCCGGTGTGGGCGTCGGTGTGGGCTGAGCCATCAATGCGCTCGCGGAGAAAAGGAACGCGAGCGCGGCAGTGGCGGCGAAGCACGAAGTGGTTCGGCTCATTCGGGCCCTCCAGATTCCGGGAACGGTCTTGAGTGCGGCAATTGTAGCAAGTCCGGAAAACGCCAGGGGCGTCGGATCGGGCAGATCGGGGCAAGTGCTCCGGCGCCTTCGCTAGACTCGGCCGCCGTCCCATGAGCCGCAGTCACCTTTCACAGGAGCGTTTCGCCCCCCGCGCGGCGTTCGCCCTCGCGGCCGCGGTCGTGGCGGCGCTTCTCCTGCTCGCGCCGCGAACGACGCTCTGGGACCGGGACGAGTCCCGTTTCGCGC